>Ga0302320_10009866_pt1 | contig 20453 bp, 21 predicted proteins | sample Bog_T0_3_FD_202130 | JGI IMG/M metagenome (GOLD analysis project Ga0302320, IMG submission 202130) | Peat permafrost microbial communities from Stordalen Mire near Abisko, Sweden - Bog_T0_3 | ecosystem: Environmental > Terrestrial > Soil > Wetlands > Peat | place: Sweden: Abisko, Stordalen Mire...
GGCTCGAGTGACAATATGCAGGCCGATCCCGTGCAGGTGATCGTATTCAACGACATCGCAGTCAACGGGGTCGAACGCAGCGTGGGCATTGTTGTCGACCAGATTGTGGATGTCGTCGAAGAGGCCGTCCAGGTAAGGCAAAGTTCGAGCCGCAAGGGCCTGCTGGGGTCGGCGGTGATCGGCGGCAAGGTCACCGATTTTGTCGATCTCAACGAAATCATTCAAGCCGCTTCGGAGAGCTGGTTTCAGAGCGCTTGCTCAGGCGCAGCCGGGAAGCGAATTGTTGTTGCGGAAGCCTCGGCGTTTGCCCGTGGCCTGATTCGCGTCAGCCTGGACATGGCCGGCTACCAGGTTGAAGAAGCCGGAAATCTGGATGAGGCAATTCGCGTCCTCAATCGGCAGCCCGCGGATGTCGTCCTGGCCGCGCTCAACCTTCCGCCCAGCGGCGCCGCCGCCCTGTGGGCCGCCCTGCGCGCACGCGAGGATTGGGAACGAATTCCCATCGTGGCCTTGGCAGATACGGCCGCCGAAGCCAACTCCTTTGCGGCCCTGTCCTCCGCTGCTGAGTTCGAAGACTGCCAGCCGAAGTTCGACCGCGAGGCATTGCTTGGCTCCGTAGCGCGGCTGAGCTCGCGGAAGGTTCCGATTTCAGCCGGGACGCCGCCGGCCGCCACGGAAAGAGAACTTGTGGGCGCGGGAGAGGGTAGATAACCAAATGACGAGCGAAATGACGATCTTAAAATCCGAAGGAAAATCCGAATCTGGACAGACCAGCGGGCAGTTCTCAACATTTTTCGTTGCCGACCTGTTCTTCGGTGTCGATGTGCTCCGCGTGCAGGAGGTCCTGCGCTTTCAGCAGATGACGCATGTGCCCAAGTCTCCGGGGGTGATCGAAGGGCTGATCAACCTGCGCGGCCAGATTGTCACCGCCATCGATCTAAGGCGGCGGCTCGGCCTGCCGCCGCGCGCCGGCGACCATCTGCCGACCAACGTGGTGATCCGCACCGATGACGGCGCGGTGAGCCTGCTGGTGGACGAGATCGGCGACGTATTGGATATGGATGCGGCTACATATGAGCGGCCGCCGGAAAACCTCGATCACGCCGCGCGCCAGATCATCCGCGGCGTCTACAAGCTGAAGGACAGGCTGCTGCTCGTTCTCGATACGGAGCGAACCGTGGATCTGGCCGTCGGAAGGGCCGCGTAACGGCTTGATAGCAAACCGCAACTAAAAAACGTGTTGGAACAAACTGTGCCAGGCCGGGAAGCAAAGAGGGAATCAGATTGGCTTTCACTTTCTTTTTTCGAGATCTGCAAGTGCTGGAGCGGGCGGTGGAACACACCCTCCCCGGCATAGCGGGGCGCAACCATCCTCGCGTCTGGGACGCCGGCGCCGCCATGGGGCAAGAGCCTTATACAGTGTCCATCCTGTTTGCCGAGCGGATGGGACACTTCGCCTTTGACAATCTTCGCATCGATGCCACGGACGTTGAGAGCACCGGCCAGTTCGCCCAGATCATCGAGGCGGCAGAGTACCCGCAAGATGAGTTGTCGCGGCTGCCCGAGGGCATTCTCGAAAAGTACTTCGAGGCCAATGGCAAACCCGGGCACTTTCGCGTAATCGATAAGGTGCGGCGGCGGGTTGTCTTCAGACAGCACGATCTTCTTTCCTTTACGGAGATCGGCCATGATTACTCGCTGATCCTGTGCAAGAACGTGCTGCTCCACTTCCAGCAGCCGGAGCGCATCGAAGTCATGAAAATGTTCCACCGGGCCTTGGCGCCCGACGGCTTGTTCGTCACCGAGCACACGCAGGAGATGCCGCCGGAGATGGCCCGCCTGTTCCAGCGGGTGATACCTGACGGGCAACTGTTCCGCAAAATGGAGGTCGGCGCATGAGGGTCGTGACCTTAGCCAACAGCGGCAAGATTTACACCTCCCAGGTTTACCTGGTGCTGGGCGACGCGAACCGGCTGGAAGACCTGAACACCCTCGTGGATGTGGGCCAGGATCCGGCCATCCTGGCGAGTATCGCGGCTACGCCCACCGGGGTCGGCAAATGGCCCGTGGAACAGGTCGTGCTGACGCACAGCCATTACGATCACAGTGCGCTGCTGCCCCAGGTCCGCGCGGCGTTCCACCCCAGGGTGATGGCTTTTTCTCCCCACGTCGATGGCGTCGATAGCCTGCTGCGCGATGGAGACAGTATCCGCATGGGCGACGCGGTGTTCGAGGTGATCCACACCCCCGGCCACAGCAGCGACTCGATCTGCCTGTACAACGAGGCGCAGGGAATCCTGTTCGCCGGCGACACTCCATTGGTGATCCTGTCGCCGGAGGGAAGTTACGAGGCCGAGTATCGCGCCGCATTGGATAAGCTGTGCGACCGCGATATCCGGCAGATTTATTTTGGGCACGGCCTGCCGCTGACCGAACGCTGTAACCAGAGGTTGCGCGAGTCGCAAAGACTGGTCGCCGCGAGCGCGTTGGCCGACGGAAGTCAAGAACGGACCAAGAACCAGACGCCGATGGTGGCGAACTAACCGAACAGGAATGCAAAGGAGCAACGACAATGGCAAGGCAACGCAGTAACGGTCTTGGGGTTCGCCCCGGCCAAGATACAAACACCGGCACCGCCGTTCTGGACCGCGAAGAAGAGGGCGCGCAGGAAACGCAAACGATGCATCGCCTGCAGGAAGAAATACTCCGGGTATCTTCGGCCCTGCAGCAGGGCCGACTCGCGGAGCGGGCGCAAAGCGACCATTTCGAGGGTAGCGATCGAACCATCCTGGAAAGTCTGAATGGGATGCTGGACAGCGTCATCAAGCCGCTGAACGTGTCTGCCGAGTACATGGATCGCATCTCCAAGGGCGAGATTCCGCCACGGATCACCGACGTCTACGTTGGCGATTTCAACGAGATCAAGAACAACCTGAACGTCTGCATCGACGCCATAGGTCAGATGGTGGCCGACGGCGTCAGCTTGAGCCAGTCGATGGTGGAGGGCAAGCTGGCCGCGCGCGCCGATGCCAGCAAGCACCAGGGCGACTTCCGCAAGGTGATCGAGGGCTTCAACCTGACCCTGGACAGCGTCATCAAGCCGCTGAACGTGTCCGCCGAGTACATGGACCGCATCTCCAAGGGCGATATTCCACCTCGGATTACCGACGCCTACGTTGGCGACTTCAATGAGATCAAGAACAACCTGAACGTCTGCATCGACGCCATTGGCCATATGGTGGCCGATGGCATGAGCCTCAGCCAGTCGATGCAGGAAGGCAAGCTGGCCGCGCGCGCCGATGCATCCAAGCACCAAGGCGACTTCCGCAAGTTGATCGAGGGCTTCAACCTGACCCTGGACAGCGTCATCAAACCGCTGAACGTGTCCGCCGAGTACATGGACCGCATCTCGAAGGGCGATATTCCGCCCAGGATCACCGACGCCTACGTTGGCGATTTCAACGAAATCAAGAACAACCTGAACGTCTGCATCGACGCCATCGGACAGATGGTGGCCGAAGGCTTGAGCCTTAGCCAGTCGATGCAGGAAGGCAAGCTGGCCGCGCGTGCCGATGCCAGCAAGCTCCAGGGCGACTTCCGCAAGTTGATCGAGGGCTTCAACCTGACCCTGGACAGCGTCATCAAGCCGCTGAACGTGTCCGCCGAGTACATGGACCGCATCTCCAAGGGCGATATTCCGCCCAGGATCACCGACGCCTACGTCGGCGATTTCAACGAAATCAAGAACAATCTGAACGTCTGCATCGACGCCATCAATGCGCTGGTGACAGAGACTAAGGTGCTGATCAAGGCGTCGGGAGATGGCAAACTGACAACTCGTGCCAATGCCGGCACGCATCAGGGCGAGTACCGCAAGTTACTCGAGGGCGTCAACGAAATGCTGGACGCCATCCTGCTTCCCATCGGCGAGGGCAATCGTGTGCTCAGCCTGATACGCGGTGGCAACTTGCGCGAGAAGGTAGAGATCGAATGCCACGGCGACCACGCCAAGATGAAGGATGCCATCAACGGCGTGCATGCCTGGCTTACCGGCCTGATCGACTACATCACCAGGATCGCAAGCGGCGACATGACGGCCAACATGGCCAAGGCCTCCAGTGAGGACCAGATCCATGAGTGGCTGGTTCTGCTCAAGACCAACTTCAATGCGCTGATTGCCGACACCGATACGCTGGCCAAGGCAGCTGCGGATGGAAAGCTCGGCGCCCGCGCTGACGCGGCAAAACACCAGGGGGACTTCCGCAAGATCATCGAGGGTATCAACAAGACCCTCGACATTGTGGTTGAGCCCTTGAAGGTTACGGCACAGAGCGCAACTACGCTCGCATCCTCGAGCGAAGAGCTCACGGCCGTCAGTCAGCAAATGGCCGGCAATGCCGAAGAGACCGCGACACAGGCCAACGTCGTCTCGGCGGCCAGCGAGCAGGTATCGACTAATGTCGGCTCGGTCGCTTCGGCCGCGGAAGAGATGCAAGCCTCGATCCGTGAAATCTCCAAAAACGCGAACGAGTCGGCTCGTGTGGCCAAGAATGCGGTCAGCGTGGCTCATACCACCAACGAGACGGTCAAGAAGTTGGGCGAGTCCAGCCAGGAGATCGGCAATGTGATCAAGGTGATTACCTCGATCGCGCAGCAGACCAACCTGCTGGCTTTGAACGCCACCATTGAGGCGGCGCGAGCCGGCGAAGCGGGCAAGGGCTTTGCGGTGGTCGCCAACGAGGTGAAGGAGCTGGCCAAGCAGACCGCCAAGGCGACCGAAGATATCAGCCAGAAGATCGAGGCCATCCAGGGCGACACCAAGGGCGCAGTTTCGGCGATCGAGGAGATCAGCACCATCATCAACAACATCAACGACATCTCGAACTCCATCGCCTCGGCAGTGGAAGAACAAACAGCGACAACCAATGAGATCGGACGCAGCGTGACCGAAGCCGCCAAGGGAGTAGGAGACATCGCCAAGAACATCAGTGGCGTGGCTCAGGCGGCAAAGGACACGACCAAGGGCGCAAACGACACCCAAAAAGCGTCACTGGAGTTGACCCGCATGGCGGCTGATCTGCAGAGATTGGTCTCCAGGTTCACCTTCTGATTGTTGTGAATGTCCTATTACAGCAGAATCCGAGTAGATTTACCCAACTGCACGCCCATCAAGTGTCATTTTCCTTAAGAAAATGACACCTTTCACGATCGTCCAATGGGCACTGTTACTCGGATTCTGCTCTAGCGGCCTGCCGGATGCACTTCATTGGGCAGGCCGTATTCCTTTTATCGAAGAACAAATTTGCGGAAAGCGATTGCGGGGAAACGATGGCAACAGCATTGGTAGTGGACGATTCAAGAACAGTTCGTACAATTCTGGGCAGGACCTTGAAAGAGCTCGGCCTGGAGGTTCTTGAAGCCGCCAACGGACGAGAGGCTCTGGAAGTGGTCGCCGAGCACAAGTCTGCTGTGTCCTTAATACTGCTCGATTGGGATATGCCGGAGATGAACGGCCTGGAGATGCTCAAGCGTTTGCGCGAGACGCCGGAGTTCTCTTCACTCGTCGTCGTCATGGTGACCGCGCAGAGCGAGATGGCCCACGTTGTCGAAGCTCTGGATGCCGGAGCCAATGAATATGTGATGAAGCCTTTCACCAAAGAAGTCATTTTGGGCAAGCTTCAACTCGCAGGCATAGAGGTTTAGGCATGCCAGCGGTGAACAGGCGAACGCTCCAGCCCGGAGAGCGAATACGAGTGCTGGTGGTGGACGACTCAGTGGTCATCCGCCGCCTGGTCACGCATGCCCTCGAGGAGGACCCGGACCTTGAAGTCGTGGGAGTGGCTTCGAATGGCGCCATTGCCCTGCAGCGTATTCCGCAGTTCAATCCCGACGTTCTCACCCTGGATATCGAGATGCCGGAGATGGACGGTTTGGAAACCTTGCGCCGTCTTCGCAAGCAATATCCTCAGCTGCGCGTCATCATGTTCAGCACCCTCTCGGTGCGCGGCGCTGAGGTTACGCTTGAAGCTTTGACTCTCGGGGCCGACGACTATGTCACCAAGGCATCGAACGAAGGCTCGCTCAATCAATCCATGGCTCGCCTCCGCCAGGAACTGATCCCCAAGATCAAGCAGTTCTTTCGTCTGCCGGGAAAGAGCAGCGCTCCGGCTCCGCCTGTGCTTGCAAGCGAACCATCCTCGCCGTCCGTGCTCAGTGTGCCGGTTCTGCCAACCCTCAAGCTTCGGCCCAAGGCGCTTGTCATCGGCGTCTCCACCGGCGGGCCGACCGCGCTGGGCCAGATTTTGCCGGAGATCACCGCCGGGTTCCCATTGCCCATCCTCATCGTCCAGCATATGCCTCCGCTGTTCACGCGCTTTCTCGCCGAGCGCCTTCACAGCACCTGTAAATTGCCCGTCGCGGAGGCAAGCCAGGGCGACAAATTGCTGCCCGGCAGGATTCTGATTGCCCCTGGGGACTTTCATATGAAGGTAGCCTCCAATGGCAGTGGGCCCTATGTAGTGCTCGACCAGTCGCCTCCGCTGAACTCATGCCGTCCCGCGGTCGATGCGCTATTTACCTCGGTCGCCCAGCTCTACGGCGGCGCGGTCATTGCCGTCATGTTAACGGGCATGGGCCAGGATGGACTGCGCGGAGTGGAGATACTCAAGGCGCAGGGTGCGAGCATATTCGCTCAGGACGAGGAGTCGAGTGTTGTCTGGGGAATGCCCGGCGCTGTGGTCAATGCAGGCCTCGCCGACCGCGTGCTGCCGCTTGACCACATTGTGCCGGAGATACTGCGAAAAGTGGATCGGATATAAGGGGAACGACATGCCAAGCGCTGTGACCATCTCGGAGATCCACGCGGATAACTACACGTTTCTGCAGCAATACGTCTACTCACGGGTAGGGATCGTGCTCGAAGGGGATAAACACTACCTGTTCGAAACTCGCCTCATGCCAATTGCCAGGCGGTTCGGCATCCCGGACATCAATGGCTTGTGCTCGCTGCTCCGCGACGCTGCGAAGAGCGATGTTCATCTCATGGTCGCGGAGGCCATGACCACCAACGAAACCTATTTCTTCCGAGATCCTTCCCACTACGATGCCATTCGGACCGTACTCTTGCCGAAGCTGAAGGAAGAGCGGCAGGCAACCAGGAAACTGCGCTTCTGGTCGGCCGCGGCATCTACCGGGCAGGAAGCTTACAGCCTCGCCATGCTTCTCAGAGAAGAAGGCCTGAGCGACTGGAACATCCATATCCTGGGCACGGACTTTTCCTCGCAGGTTTTAGAGCGCGCCCGATCCGGAAAATACCAGCAGATTGAGATCAATCGGGGCTTGCCGGCCAGGCTCCTGGTAAAGCATTTCCGCCAGACCGGCACCGACTGGATGCTGAACGAAGAGGTGCGTCGCATGGTTAACTTTGAAACCATCGACCTGCGCAACAGCATGCGCGCGCTCGGACCTTTCGATCTGGTATTTTGCCGCAATGTCATGATCTATTTCGACGCCAAGACGAAGCTTGGCATCTTGAAAGAGATCCACAGCACATTGTTTCGAGGCGGCTGGCTGATGCTCGGAGGCGCGGAAACAACCAGCGGCATTGAAACGCTATTCGAGAAGCAGACAATTGGAAACGCAATCGTCTACGTCGCCCGCTGAGCCGGCTCCTGCTGCCCTGACCGCGGGATTCAGCATTCAACATCACGAATCCGGCTGGGAAACCACGAAAGCACCGTGCCCCATCCATTCGACGTACTTTGTCGAATGGGTGGGAATGCACGAACCCCACTACGAAGTACAAAATCAATCTTCATCGACCTGGTGCGACAAAATATCACAAGGCCCGCGCACCCTCCCCGGCTCATCCTCGTCAGGCATACTAAAAACAGCAGCGCATGGCCAACGAATCACAACAAGCAGCCCCAACAGGACAAACAGACCCCGATATACGAGCCTATCCCCACGCCTGGCGGGCCCTCCGTCATCGCAACTTCCGGCTCTTTGTCATCGGGCAGTCGATCTCGCTCATCGGCACCTGGATGACGCGCATCGCCATTGCCTGGCTCGTCTACCGTCTCACCGGATCGCCGTGGATGTTGGGCGCAATCGGTTTTGCGAATCAGATTCCCAGCTTCCTGCTCGCGCCTGTTGCCGGCGTGGTCATCGATCGTGTCAATCGCCACAAGCTGCTCACCTTGACCCAGGTACTGCTCATGGTCCATGCGCTGCTTATGGCGGCGCTCACGCTGGGCCACGTCATTACCATTCCGGTTTTGTTTATCCTGAGCGTTTTGCAGGGAGTTGTAGCCGCCTTTGACATGCCAACACGGCAATCGTTCTTTGTGCAAATGGTCGAGAGCCGCGACGACCTTTCCAACGCCATCGCCATCAACTCTTCCATGTTCAACACCGCGCGCCTGGTTGGGCCGTCGATCGCCGGCTTGCTCATCTTCGCCACCAGCGAGGGATGGTGCTTTCTCGTGGATGGCGTCAGCTACGCCGCCGTGATCGCGTCTTTGCTGATGATGCGCATCCACTTTACAGAAACCGCTGACGCAACATCCAGCCTGGCAACCGAGTTGCGCGAAGGTTGGGATTACGTCTCCCATTCCATCCCCATCCGAAACATTCTCGCTCTATTCATAGTTGTGTGCCTTATGGGCTGGCCCTTTACGGTGCTTATGCCTGTTTTTGCCGCGCAGATCTTGCACGGCGGCCCTCATACCCTCGGTTTCCTGATGGGGGCGCTGGGCCTGGGCGCGCTTGTTGCCTCCATCCGCATGGCCATGCGCCGCTCAGTGCGCGGACTTGCCGGAGGCATCCCCATCGCCACTCTGGTAGTCGGCGGCAGCCTCATCTGCTTCGGCCTGTCGAACTGGCTATGGCTTTCCCTGCTGCTCATGCTGGTTGCTGGATTCAGCCTGCTGCAATGCACCATCAGCACCAACACAATCCTGCAAACCATCGTCGACGAGGAGATGCGAGGGCGCGTTGTGAGCTATTACATGATGGCCATGGATGGCATGGCGCCCTGGGGCAGCCTGATCGCCGGCGCCATGGCCCGTGCTATCGGAGCTCCCCACGCTGTGATGGTCAGCGGAGCCACTTGCCTCCTCGGCGGCCTATGGTTCTGGACCCGCCTCAGTCGCACCAGAGATGCCATGCGGCCGATATACGAACGTCTCGGAATCGTCCCCAAGGTCACCATTGCCGACGTTGCTGAAAACTGAGGGATCGCCAGGGCGGTATACAAGTAAATGTCTACCGAAAAGGGCTTGCCACGAGTGGCAGGATTTCGGGCGCAGCCAATGCTCAATGTTGAAAAGAAATCCGGACCTTAGGCCGCGAATCTATGGGCCCGTTTGAGTAACAGGAGGCGTGCCTGTTCCGGAATTGATTCCGCCTGTGCCAGTGGAACCGCTCGAATTCATCCCGCCGAAACCTGTGCCCGAGCCAAAGCCTGACCCTGTTCCGCCAAATCCGCTGCCGGTCTGGTTTACGCCCGTCGGCTGACCGGGCAGTCCACTGCCGGAACTTCCAACTGTCTTGATTTCCTGCAGCGGACTGTAAGAAAACTCCCACTGGTTGTACTGCTGCATCTTCTTGTAGACCAGAATAGATGCCCCACTGCGTCCCGGAGAGAATCCAACAATCCCGCCGCCACCGAAGGTTTGGCCGCTGAGCGAGCTAAGCCCGGAACTCGTGCTGCCACCGCCCGATGTTCCACCGTTTGTTGGGTCCGTTCCGCCCGGCCTGCCTCCCGCCGCGCCTGCTGTGCCGCCGGTGCCGGGTAATTGGCCGGTAGTAGGCGAAATACCATTTGCTCCACCAAATCCCGATGAGCCAAAAGATGAGCCGGACCCTCCCGAACCAAACGACGACCCAAAACCGTTAGAGGTGGTGTTCCCCATCCCCGGCATCCCCGCAGCCCCACCGACTCCGCCCGGCCCAACGCCCGCGATCGCCGTAGCCCCGCCGGACAGTGGTGTCCCGAAAAAGCCAAAGGCTAGCGGGGCCTTGTTTTGACCAAATAAAATCGGCTTCCAGTCGTCCACGCCTGACATCGGATCAATATATTTCTTGCGCAGGTAGCGTATGTTGTTGGTGTTCTGCAGTGCGCCGATGTTGGGCGGATAGGCTCCGAACTTGTGGTAGTAAAGCTGGATTGCGCGCTGGTACTGCTTGCCGCGGTGTATGGTCTCCACTTCGCGGTCGCGCCGAATCTGCTTCGTAATCTCTGGCACGGCAATCGACAGCGAAAGCACCAGCAGCGCTAGAAAGAAGATAGCCACCAGTAGCATAAACCCATCTTCCGAGGCTTTGCGATTGCGGATTGGTTTATCGCTTTCCATGATTCAGTTGCCTCACTGTTTGAATATACTGGGTGCCCCGGGTCTCGATTCTGAGACCTGGGAAAGCTAGATGCCTTCTAAAACGCAGCCAGTGACAATGTCTGCGTGTTGTTATACGACAGATCCGTCACTTCCACGCTGTTCGCCTTGATCGTGCCTACTTTGTAGCGACGGTCTACAATCTCTCCGCTCTTGGCGACAAAAACATCTTCCCCGTGCGTAAAGTACGCCACAAAGGATTTGTCGCTTTTCTGGCTATAGCCAAAATACTTGAGGTCGATGGCCGGTGGCTTGGGAACTGGAGGCGGGGGCGGCGGACCCGTGGCAACCGGAACAGTAGGCCGGGCAGAGGCGGCCGGAACCGGAATCTTCACCGGCGCAGATTCAGCGGAGAAGATGTTTCTACCCGTGCCTTCGTACTCAATATTCTCGCTCTGGGCAAGTTTGTCCATATGCAGCGAGGGGTCGATTCCGATGTTATCCAGCTTCTGCGCGCTGGGCGCAGTTGCTTGTGTAGCTGCCAGTGTTGCGGGAGCAGCGGCCGTGGCCTTCACTGGCGTCGCAACTTGCGGAACCGGCCTCGGCGTCGACGGCCCGGCGAAGGATGTGTAAAGCTCCCATCCACCAATTAATGCAACCACGCTGAACAGCGCCGCGGCCAGGTAAACTTGCCGTTTGTTTTCCAATCCCAAAGGCAGGGCCATGCTTACTCGCCCTCCTTGCCGGAGTTTGCCGTAGTTGAGCTATTCTCGGCCGGTGTCGATGGCAATCCGCTGGCCACTGCATCGGCCGGGCGCAACCACGTCGAAACTCTAAGGCGCAGATTCACCAATCCGCCCTGCTGCCCGGTCAGAGCCATGGCGCGAATCACGAAGAACGTCTGGTCGCGCTCCAGGCTGTTGATGAAGCGCATGATCTGCGGATAGTCGCCGCTGATGCTCATGTCGATCGAGATGCCTGTTAAATCGGTCCCCGGAGGGTCTTGCGTATATTGAGCCCTGGACAGCCTCACGCCCGACTTCACCTCAAGGTCGCCGATCCGGTTTGAAATCGAGGAATAGTTCACCGGAATCCGCTTGGCGTAAAACGTATTCATCTGCGTCCGGGATCTATCGACCCGTCCGTCAAGCCCGCGCAGCGGCGCCGTCTCCAGATCGAGCGCCTTCAGTTGCGTTTGCTTCGTACCCAGCACTTCCGTCGAGTGGGTGTCTATCGCCGCCCAGTCCATGCCAAGTCGAATCGACAAGGCAATAGCCAGGATCAGCAAAACAGCAAAACCGGCATAGTGCCAGGTGAGCGGGGAAGCCAGCCGCTCGCGCCACAGAGGAACCTTCTTGTCGCTCATCGCGTGCCTCCTCGCGCCGGTGGCAAAGGCTGCGCGATTGGATGTATCGGTGCAGACTGCTGCGTCCCCCGGATAGATTCCTGCTCACTGGTATCGTCGGGCGATGGCTTAGCCGCGGCCACCTTGCGCTCTCCCGGCGCGGGCGGCTTGTACTCCGCCAGCAAATCGAAGTCGAAACGGTTGGAAGCACTCACTGGCTCCAGTGTTTTGTTAGGACTGTCGTTGGACTCCGCATTCTCGCCCACAATGCGCGGATCGAGGAAGCGCTTCGACTGCTCCAGATTTTTTACCAGTTCCTCGCTCTTGTCGCGCGGGCCCACCACGCGAAGATGCAGCGTAATCACTCCGTTCTTGGCGCGAACCGGCTCCAGAGCCGTTACCTGTACTCCGGCTGGAAGCACCGTTTCCAGATTCTCCATCGCCAGCGTCCAGGAAAAACTCTTTTCATCGAAAAGTTGGTTCAGCGCCACGGACTGCGTCAGCAACTGTGCATTCGCCGGCAGTTGCATTGTCTTCTGGTAGCCCTGCCGCTCTGTCCGGATGCGGGCAATGGCTTCGTCGACCGACTGCTCCTGCCCACGCGCGGCCTCTGCCTTCTGGTGCAGGTGATAAAGCCCGATCAACAAGCAAATGCAAAGCAATAGAAGCGCGCCCATCGCAATGCGCAGCCGCTTGATGGCCGGACCAAAGTCGGCAAACGGGCGGGAAGCAAGATTGAGGGTGACTCTCATCGGCTATCTGGCCCCCGCTTGCTGGCCGCGCAGGGCCAGAGCGCCGCACACACCGGCTATATTTGCATTTCCCAGCGAGTTCAATACTCCAACTTTGGGCATCGGCGCTAGCTCCACAACCGACAACTCCGCTTCCTTGATCCAGTCGTTGATCCAGCCGGCGAACTCCGCCGATGGCTGATTGCCAGCATAGTACAGCCGGCGCGGCTTGGCGCTCAGCTTGTCCTCAAAGAAGGCTGATGCAACGGCAATCCCGCGTTGAATCTCCGTGATGCGTATTTCCTTATCCGCCGGCAGTTCAATCGTCCGGTATAGCAGCAGGTCTTGCCCATTGGCAATGGTAGTGGTCAGCGCGCGCTGGGTGAGGTTGGCAGTAAGCACGGCCTCCATGGATTCGGTAGCCTCAAGTGCCGCCAGGCTCGCGGGCAAAACGGCACCCGGCTCAAACCCAGCGCCGCGTGCCGCGGTCTCGTACTCAGCCAGGATCGGCCCGGGTATGATCGCCGCCAGCACCTTGCACTCGTCCCTATTCTCGGTAAGAATCTGATAGCTCAAGCCCGCGTGATCCACATCGAAGTGCACCATCTTGCGCAGCCGGAAGCGCAATATCGGCAATGCTTCCGAGGCTTTCGGGGGCAGGGAATCGAAGTCCAGCACAAAGACCCGCACCGAAGGATCGGGCAGCACAACCGATATATAGCGCGACCGCAGCGAAAGCTGATCGAGCGCCGAGCGAATCGCATTCGCGACAGCTTCAGGAGCACGCAGGTTCGGCTCGTCAATTCCGGTAACCACGGCGCCTTCCGCAAGCGGCACAAACGCAAATTGCGGCTCGCCGGTTACAGATGGCCGCGACGCGGCAAGTACGCCCTCCGGCGTAATCTCGATCGCCGCCGGTGGCCGCCCGCCAAGGGCGGAACTGATTCTCGCCTTGTTCAAAATAGATTGCATCCCATTACCTGTTTCGTTGGAAACGGTGTGAGTGTGAGTGAGCAGTGTGCAACCACACTCACACTCGCACTCACGCTGTTCACCAATCCCTACCGTGACGCCTCAATAAACGTCACCTTGTTGATCTCTTTCAGCGTAGTCAGCCCGCGCTTCACGCGTTCAATCGCCGACTCTCGCAAAAAGCTCATGCCTTCCGCGTGCGCCAGTTTGCGAATCTCCGACGTCGGCTTCTTTTCCAGAATGATTTCACGGATGGGGTCGGTCAAATCCAGAAGTTCATGGATCGCCGTACGTCCGCGGTAGCCCGTGCCGCCGCACTCCATGCAACCCGCGCCCTCGCGGAATCCGAACCCTCGCCACTCGGCCGGGTCCATGCCGCTAATGATCAGCAGCTCATCGTCGTAGTGCACCGTCTTCGCGCAGTACTCGCAGATGGTGCGCACCAGCCGCTGGGCCAGTATGCAGTTCAGCGCGGAGACAAAGTTGTAGGCCTCGACGCCCATGTTCAAGAATCGCCCCAGCACGTCGACAACATTGTTGGCGTGAACCGTCGTAAACACCAAGTGGCCCGTGAGCGCGGAGTTGATGGCAATCTGCGCTGTCTCCTGATCGCGGATTTCGCCGACAAGAATCTTATCCGGATCGTGGCGCAGAATCGAGCGCAGCCCGCGCGCAAAGGTAAGCCCCTTTTTCTCATTCACCGGAATCTGTGTGATGCCGCGAATCTGATATTCGACCGGGTCCTCAATGGTGATGATCTTGTCTTCGTCGCTCTTGATCTCGTTCAACGCCGCGTAAAGAGTCGTCGTTTTACCCGAGCCCGTCGGCCCGGTCACCAGCACCATGCCGTACGGCTCTCGAATATAGCGCCGGAACCTGCGCAGATCGTCCTCGCCAAAGCCCACCACATCCAGAGTAAGATTGTGGAACTTCTCGCTCATCGACTCTTTGTCCAGCACGCGCAGCACGGCGTTTTCTCCATGCACGGTCGGCATAATCGATACGCGGAAGTCGATCAGGCGGTTTTTGTATCGGACCCGGAAGCGCCCGTCCTGCGGCACCCTCCGCTCGGCAATGTCCAGTTCGCTCATGATCTTGATGCGGCCCAGAATCGTCGAATGATGCTCGCGCGCAATCGGCGCCATCGCCGGCTGCAGCACGCCATCGATGCGGTACTTCACCACCAGCGAATCGTCGTTCGTCTCGATGTGGATGTCGGAGGCCCGCCGCTCAAGCGCCGTAAAAATCGTCGTATCCACGAGGCGGATAATCGGGCTGATGTCTTCTTCGCTGGTCAGCTTCTCGATCGAGATATTTTCGTCGCTGTTTTCATCGCCCGTCAGCACGTCGAAAGTCAGCCCTTCGCTGGCCTCGTCCAATACGCGCTGCGACTGCTCGGTCTTTTTGAGCAGGTCGGTAATCTGCGAAAGCGTTGCCACGCGCGGGTGAATCCGCTGCCCCAGCAACCCCGAAATCTCATCCAGAATCATCAGCCGCGAGGGGTCCGAGACCGCAATCACCAGCCCGCTCTCCTGCTGCTCGATGGGCACAAAGTTGTAGCGGAACATCAGTTCCACGGGTACCGTGCGCAGCAGTTCGTGCTGGATTTTGAAGTTCTTAAGGTCCACAAACTCCGCTTGGTACCGGCGCGCCAGCGCCTCGGCCTGCGCCTGTTCGTCCGCGCTGCCAGGCAGAGTACCGCCGACTACAGGGCCGTTCGGCACGGGAAGCGTAATTACATTGGAATCGGCCACTGCTTCTATCCTCCTGTTCCGCCTGCCTGACCCAGCGAAAAGATCGGCAAGTAAAGCGATATCAAAATAAAGACCACCACAACGCCCATCACAACCAGAATGGCCGGCTCAATCAGAGCCAGGGCAGCGGCCAGCGCCGTCGCAACGTCTTCTTCAAAAAACTCGGCCACCGAATTCAGCATCTGCGGCAGCGCGCCTGTCTGCTCGCCCACGGTAATCATCTCAGAAGCCAGGTCGGGAAACACGCCCGTATTGGCCAGCGACTCAGCCAGGCTCTTGCCCTCGCGAACGGTTCCAATCGATGCCATCACGGCTTTCGACACTCGCTGCGAGTCAATCGACCGGGCGGCTGTCTCAAGCGACGGCACCAGCGACAGACCTCCTGTAAGCAAAGTCGAGAGCGTCCTCGAAAACAGGCCCACCTGATATTTCAGCCATATCTTTCCAAATACCGGCAAGCCCACCCGTATGCCATCTACAACGTCCCGGCCCCGCTCCGTAATCGAGAAACGGTAGGCAACCGTACCCACAACAGCTCCGACAAGCCCGATCCACAGGAAGTAGTGCTGCAGCCATTTCCCAAACGCCAGCAGCAGCAGAGTCATCTGCGGCAGTTGCGAGCCCATCTCGTCATAGAGCACGGCAAACTGCGGCACCACCACCGCCAGCAAAAAGATCATCAGCCCGATCACCAGCGTCAACAGCAGCGTCGGATAGATTAGAGAAGCAATCAGCTTTTTACGGAAGGCCAGCGCGACTTTTTGAAAACTCACGTAACGTTCCAGCACCTCGTTTAAATTTCCTGACCGCTCGCCGGCCAGCAGGGTAGTCGTATACATCACCGGAAACCCGGTCTGCGCCTCAAAGGCCGCCGAAAGCGGCTCGCCGGTTCTAATGCGTCCCGCAACGTCCTCAATCTGCGCGGCAAAGTTCGGATTCTTCTGAATCTTGCCCAGCATCTCCAGCGATCCGAGAATCGGCAACCCAGCGCGAATCAAGGTCAGAAACTGCTCGTTGAAGATCAGAAACGGCTCCAGCTTCACCTTGCGCCGCCCCATACCGCCCATCCCGGCCCGTGCCTTGACGCTGAAAACGTGATACCCGGCATGGGTAAAACGGGCGCGCAACTCCTCTGCCGACGCAGCGGTCTGCACCTGCTCCTGCACGCGGCCGCGCTCATCGGCCAGCTTGATTACGAACTCTGCCATAGGTCCCGTTGCCGGATTAAAAGCCGCTTTCTCGGCCTTGCTCTAAAACGATGCTCCTATTCAAGATTAGCAGTTCATTGCTCCTCAATAGACGCTGAATTGCCCTCCGGCGTTCATCGGCTCGGAATGCCCTTGTATGCTGGATTTATTCCCGTTCCGGTTCTCCGTCGCGCTTGAACCGGAGAGGTTTCGGCTTCCGATCCACCAAAGATTTCAGCACGATCATGAGAATCTTCTAACGCAACGGAAATGGTAACAAGATGCAGCCGCCCGCAACCGAAAGTCAAACAGAGCAGAAGTGGTACAACTCCTTTACCGGGATGCTTGTCGCCATTCTCTTTCTGCCCGTCCTGCTGCTCGCTGCCTGCCTGGCCATTCCCTACATCTTCATTCTCGGCTGGATCAGGCAAATTCGCGAGTTCCGTTTCCACCGGCGGATGCAGGTGCAGGGAAGGCTCATCGGCTGGCAGGAGTTCCTGCGCAATATGCGCGGCGTTGGCGGCACCTGCATCGAAGAAAAGTTCTCCGCCAAGGGTCCGATACGCTTCTGGTGGACGCCTGAAAATGTGCTCCGCGAGTCGCCCCACGCCATCATCGACTGGTTCACCATGCGCAAGGGAGGACGTTTTTCACCCTTCATTTATTGGTGCCGCGATCGTTACACCAAAGCTTACGGCGGCAGCGCGACATTAGTAGAAACGGCAGGCGTCCCGCGCCGCGAAATCTACAGGCTCTGGTCCAGTTGCCGGTCCGAGGAGTCCATCGCCAAGTGGATCGAAGTCGCCCCGCCCGAGATCCTTTCCGAAAAGCAGACGGAAATTCCTTCCGTCAAGGATGTCGATCGGTGAGGCCGTGAACGGCGAAAGCTACTCCAGAAGCGAAACCCCTGCTGCGCGAGCGGCAGTCTGGAGTGCTTTATCGAGGGTTGAGAGCGGTATGCGCTCGCGAATTGCCAACTCAAGATATGCTGCGTCGTAGAACGATAAGTTGAACCTGCGAGCAAGATGTAACGTTGCCTCACCATCTCCCGGTGGTTCAACGCGGATGCTGAATTCATTCAAATCCAACAGAAACCCGGAAACATCGGCAGTTGTGATCCGGCCGCGCCGCTCGTTCAGAATCATTACATTTCTGATTTCATACCACCAGATCGCTGGAACAATCGCAGAGCCCAAGCCAAGCTCGGAAAAGGCCAGATCGGCCAATGGGTGGTCCTCATCGCGCAGTGCCCACGTGACCGTAACGGATGCATCCAGAACGAAGCGCACGCGTTACATGCGCCCTTCATCGCGCATGGCTAGTATCTCCTCGAGGGAAACTGGCTTAGTTCTCTTGCGAAGTTCACGGATGTTGTCCGTTGCCTGCTGCACACGCTCGCGATCAATCTCAGGCTGGGGGCTGATCCGCGCCACCGTCTTCCCATGTCGCGTAATCACGATCGTCTCCCCGCGCTCCACCTTATCAAGGATGCGTAGAAAGTGCGTCTTGGCTTCCGATGCTTGAATCGTCTCCATAAACTGACCAGTCAATCCGACCAGTCAATTCTAACACGATTTCTCTGTGTAATATCTGATCCCTGATCACTGAAACCTGACCCTATCTTTCAAAACCCGTTCGCCACCAGCCAAGCCTCGGTCAATTCAAACTCCGGCTTCCGCACTGATTGCATCGCTGCCAGCTTCACCAACATGTCCGCCTCAATATTTACCCGCGCCCCGGCACCAATCGCATGCAGGTTCGTCCTCCAATAAGTCAGCGGCAAAATCGCAATCGAAATCGCCTCGCCATCAAAGTCCGCAATGGTCAGGCTGATGCCTTCCACTGCCACAGATCCCTTGGGAATCATCCACTTACGCAAAGACTCCGGAACTACTACTTTCAGAGTCCAATCCGTACTCTTCTCGTCAAAATTAGCACTCGCTCTCGGAACTACCGGCTCCAAAGAAACAATCTCCCCGGTCCCATCCACATGTCCCTGCACAATATGCCCGCCCAGCGGACTCCCCGCCGCCATAGGCAGCTCCAGGTTCACCAGCGCCCCGCCAGCCAGCGACCCCAGCGATGTCCGGTCCAGCGTCTCCCGCGCCAGGTCCGCGTAAAAATACGTAGGATTCACATCCAGCGCCGTCAGGCAAACGCCGGAAACAGCCAGCGAATCGCCCTCCCTGAGCCGACCCGCAATCCCCGGCGCCTCGACAGTGATCCGCCGAACCCCACCCCGCTCCGCGAGCCCAACAAGGGTTCCCGTCTGCTCAATGATCCCGGTAAACATGATTTCAGTGTAAAGCGCAAGCCGTGTGTTCCCGTTTGGCTCTAATAGATCGGCTCCATCAGCAGTTCCCGCGCACTTACGATCCTGGTTTCATTCCACATTTTAGGGAGGTGCCTTTTATTGCCCGTAACGAGAAACTCAGCCTTGGCAGACTCCGCGCATTCGATAAATCGATTGTCCGGCTCGTCTGGAGATGCGTTGACTGCTATTTGCGGGGAAACTGTCATGGCCTCAACCCGGAGAAATCGGAGCAGTTCGTCAATACTCGATTTCGGTAGATGAAACGATGACCGGCGCAGGACCGACTCATATTCTTCGAGGACGGCAAGGGAGACGCAGGCACGCAAAACTCCAGAGCGAACCATGCGCAAAACCATCGCCTCGTTGCCCTGGCGCGAGAGCATCGCCGAAACGACCACATTCGTGTCCAGTACGATGCGTATCATCTATCTGGCCGCGATTGGATTCTTTTCCTTGAGCCTTCGGCTTGCTCGCGCACGCCCAATCTCGGCATCGATCTGCCGCATGGACATTGAAGCAGTCCCATTCCGCTCTGCGGCCTTCCACGATTTCTCCAACCAATCCGGCGCAGGAGCGAAGGTCTGGACGAAGTCGTCGATGCTGAGCAGAATGGCCTGCGGCTCTCCGCGTCTGCCGATCAGGAAACGCTCCCGCCGAGTCTTGACCCGCTTCAAAATCTGCCCAAGCTGAGTTCTTGCTGTGAGCGCAGAAACCACCGTGGCTGCATCTGTATCCTTTTCTTTCAGCATGTTATCTCCAATCTGTACCGCGAATTGATTAATCAGTTCATACCTTTATTGTGACCGTAACAAGGGCTGGCGTCAAGGTATGGGCCAAGGATCCCTTAGCAGCGACCCAATCCCCAAATCCTCCCCGAGCCGTTCCACCTCAACCGGCCCCAGCTTCGCAAACCTCCCCATCCCTCCAAACGCCGACACCGCATCCGCCCCCATCATCTGCGACGAAACAAACAGTTGTAATCGGTCCACCAGCCCTGCCCCCAGTAGCGCCGTGTTCAGCCGCGATCCCGTCTCAGTCAGCAGCGTGAGAATTCCTTCACTGCCCAGCAAACCCAAGACCTTCACAAGCGGCACCTGCCCGTTCTCAGCTTCCAAAATTTCCACCCGCACCCCGCGCGCTCTAATCTCCTCAATCCGCGCCCCGTCATTCGAAACCGTACAAACCAGCACATCCTCCCGCGCCGACTTCACCAGCTTCGAGTCCAGCGGGATTCTCAAGGCTGAATCCAGCACCACCCTCAGCAGCGGTCGTCGCCGCAGCATCCCGCTGCGATCTGTAAGCAGCGGGTCGTCGGCCAGCACCGTGCCAATCCCCGTCAACACGGCATCCGCCCGCCAGCGCAATGTCTGCACCGCGGCCCGCGACTCCTCGCCCGTAATCCAATAAGGCTCACGTGCCGTATGAACTCCGGCAGGCGGAGCAATCCGCCCATCCAGAGTCATCGCAACCTTCATCAACACAAACGGCCGCTTGTGCTGAATCCAGCATGCAAATCCCTCGTTGAGCCGTCGCGCCTCCTCCTCGCCAACTCCCACGCGGGTCTCAATCCCCGCCGCCCGAAGTCCGGCGATCCCACCCCCGGCAACCAGCGGATTCGGATCGACAGTCGCCGCAACCACCCGCGCAACTCCCGCCTTGATCAAGGCCTCGGTACACGGCCCCGTGCGCCCCGTATGGTTGCAGGGCTCAAGCGTAACGTAAGCCGCGCCCCCGCGTGCCTTTTCCCCCGCCGCGCGCAAAGCGACCACTTCCGCGTGATCCTTTAGCTCGTACTCATGCCAACCCTCGCCTGCCA
>Ga0302320_10009868_pt1 | contig 20448 bp, 13 predicted proteins | sample Bog_T0_3_FD_202130 | JGI IMG/M metagenome (GOLD analysis project Ga0302320, IMG submission 202130) | Peat permafrost microbial communities from Stordalen Mire near Abisko, Sweden - Bog_T0_3 | ecosystem: Environmental > Terrestrial > Soil > Wetlands > Peat | place: Sweden: Abisko, Stordalen Mire...
CCGACGATCGCCCAGCCCCAGTTGTTGACCAGGTTGTCGTGTACCCAGTGCAGACCCAGGAACAGCGGCTTGGAGATGAACCAGAACCAGCCCCAGTCGATGATCTGATCCAACTTCGGATCGGTGGCCCGCAAGACGTCGAGATCCTTCGGACCCACGAAAAGCTTCAGCTTCAAACTGGGCTGGCCGCCGATCGCGCTGCCGACGTGCGGAACGTCGTCCCCGTCCGGCTTGAGCTTGTAGGCATCCTGCCAGACCTGAAAATCGAGCACCGTTCCGGGCTCCGGCAGCACCACGCCCGCGAAGTAGCTGTCCTCCAACCCCGCAAACTGGAAACTCCCCGTATGCAGCACCGGCCCATTCTTGGCCGTCTTTGCGTCTTCCACCACCAGCTTGTTATTCGAGCTGTCGAAGTACACGGCGTGCTGCTGCGAGGCCTCGTTGTGCGCCGTCCGGTCGCCGAAACCGCCGCGCCAGCTCAGCAGGTGCGGCAGGCCCTGTGTGCCCTGCACCAGATCCGAGGTGATCATCAGCCGGTAGGCCTTCTGTTCGAACTGGAAGGTCTTGCGGGCCAGCACATTCCCGTCGCTGTATTCGAATTCGAGCCGCAGCGGGTCGGGCTGCTTGACCGAAAACAGGACCTTGTTCAAATCCGTGGCGGGCTTATTGCCCGTGAACACGTAGGAGAACGGCCAGCCGGCCTTGGTATTGCCTTCGAAGCTGGTCAGCTCGAGCGGTTGGCCGGTGTTGTCCTTGTAGCGGTAATCCTTGTCGCGCTTGTGAGTCAGCTTCCAACTCCGGACGGTCGCGCCTTCGTTGGAGAACTCAACCCGGTACACGTCGGTCTCGATGACCTTCGTTTCGCGCTGTTGAGACTGGACGACGGGCAGCGCCGGCGCCGCCTTGGCGGAAGCATTCGCTGCCTTCCCCGAACCCGCCGGCGCGACTGCCTGCGGCTGCGCCTGCGCCTCCACCGCGGCCGGTGGCTGAGTCTGGCTCTGCTCCTGCTTCGCCGCCGGCTTGGGCTGCGGCCTGGCGTTGGGCATCAGATATTGAGCCGCCACCAGCACCAGCCCCATTAGAGTGAAGGCCAGAATAAGGCGCGTCTCCATCGACAGTTCTTTAGGTTTCTGCGGGGAACTCGGATTCAGGTCGGCCATGGGAATAGTGCAATCCTATCGAACGGGATCAAGACCGCCGGTCGCCAGCGGGTGGCAGCGCGCCAGACGCTTCACACCCATCCACAACCCGCGCCCGGCACCGTGCCGGCGCACGGCCTCCGCCATATATTCGGAACAGGTCGGATGAAAACGGCAGGCCGACGGCAGCAGCGGAGAAATCCAGCGCTTGTACGCCGCCAGCAGGGCCAGAACTACCCGTTGCATCGTTCAAATACCCGCTCCACTTCGCTGTCCAGCACCTCTTGCGGAGCGTCCAAGGCGGGACGCCTAAGGTTCCACACAATGCGCCACTCGGGGCCTAGCCGCGCCAGCCTGCGCCGCACCGTCTCCCGCAACCGCCGCCGCATCCGGTTCCTCTTCACAGCCTTGCCCAGCGCCCGCGGCGTCGTGAACCCGGTCTTCGGCCCGTCCGCTTCAGCCGCCTTCCAACAAAAGGCCACGAACGTCCGGCAAACCACTTTGAATCCAAGGTCGTAAACTTGGCGGAAATCCGGCGGGCGGAGCAGACGCCGCGCTTTGGGGAAAGCCTGGGCCCGCGGAGAAGACCCGGGAGTGCTACTGGTTGGCGTAACGGACAGCCCGCTCGTCGCTGACGGTTAGCTTGTGGCGGCCCGCGGCGCGACGACGCGCCAGCACGGCCCGGCCGTTCTTGGTACTCATCCTCGCCCGGAAACCGTGCGTTTTGGCGCGGTGGCGATTGTTCGGCTGAAAGGTTCTCTTGGTCGGCATCTCTTGTCCTTTGAATGGCCCACGCGCCCTGCCGGACAGAGTGCGGGCACAATACTAGTGCAACCCCACTTGCCAGCAAGCAGGGCAAACTCCAATATAGCGACGCCGGGCCGCCGCCGTCAAACCCGCTCCCGCGATGCCTCAGCACGCCAATTCGTCGATCCTTCTCATTGAAATACGCATCTATTGAGTCGTATGGCACTCAAAGATGGCTCCAAAGCGCCGGATTTTACTCTGGCTACCGACTCCGAAGGGCAACTGAAGCTCTCCTCGCTCCAAGGAAAGAACGTCGTCCTGTACTTCTATCCCAAGGCCGATACGCCCGGCTGCACCAAAGAAGCTTGTAGTTTCCGCGACGATTTTCCGCGCATCGAGGCTGCCGCAACCGTCGTTCTCGGCGTTTCTCCGGACAAACCGCCGGCCCTGGCGAAGTTCAGAACCAAATTCGCGCTACCGTTCACCCTGCTCGCCGACCCCGATCACGCGGTCGCCGAAAAGTACGGCGTCTGGGTTGAGAAGTCGATGTACGGCCGGAAGTACATGGGCATCGAACGCACCACGTTCGTCATCGGGAAAGACGGCAAGATCGCCAAGATCTTTCCCAAGGTGAAGGTCGAGGGCCACAGCGCCGAGGTGCTGGCAGCCTTGGCCGCGCTCTGAAAGATGGGGAGGACCTCTCCGCGCGCTCGCGCCGGCGGCACAGAGTGGCTCACGAAGCGCCGCCAGTTGTACTCACTCAGGCCCGTGGCATATACTCCCTCATAGCTTCCCCGGAGTCCTTCGCCTGCCATGAGCGTCCCTTCACGCCGAACCTTCTTGACCGTCGCGTCCGCCGCTTCCTACATGCGTGTTATGGGCGCCAACGACCGCGTGCAGGTCGGTTTCATCGGCTGCGGCCTGATCGGACTGCGCCACATCGCCGATTTTAAGCAACTCCCGGACGCCGAGCTGACGGCCGTGTGCGACGTGTACCGCCCGCGCATCGAATACGCTCAGGCGCAATGCGGGTCCAACCCCAAGGGCTACTCGGATTTCCGCCGGCTGCTCGAAGACCGGAACGTCCAGGCCGTGGTCGTCTCCACGCCGGACCACTGGCATGCCCTGCACACCATCCTGGCCTGCGCCGCCGGCAAAGACGTCTACGTCGAGAAGCCGATGACCCTGTTCGTCCGCGAGGGCCGTTGGATGACCACGGCCGCGCGGCGCTACAACCGCATCGTCTGCGTCGGCACGCAGGGCCGCAGCGGCACCCACATTCCAGACGTCATCGCGCTGCTGCGCCAGGGCGTCGCCGGCAAGATCCACAGCGTGCGCTTCAGCGCCTATCGCAACATCATGCCGGGCTTCGGCCGGCCCGCCGATGGCCCTCCGCCCGCGGGCCTGGACTACGACTTCTGGCTGGGCCCCGCTCCCGCGCGCGCCTACAATCCCAACCGCGGCCTGTATCACTTCCGCTGGTTCTGGGACTACTCCGGCGGCCAGATGACCAACCTCGGCGCGCATGACATGGACCTGGCTCACTTCCTTCTGGGCGCCGTCGCGCCGAGTAGCGTCTGCTCTTCCGGTGGGCGTTTCGCCCTGCTGGATAACGGCGAGACGCCCGATACGCAGGATGCCATCTGGGAGTACCCCGGCTTCACGGTCGAGGGTTCGTTCCGCGAGGCCTCGGGCGGCCATCGCGCCTCTGCCGGCACGGGCAGCAGCCTCGGCGGAGTCCAGTTCTGCGGGACCGAGGGCACGCTGGTCGTATCCCGCGGCGGGTACGAGTTCGTCCCTGACATGCGGATCGCGCCCGAGAGCGCCATTCCGCCGTGGTCCACGCCGCCCGGACATCCCAAAGCCGCCGACGTCGCGCCCACGCCCTACGGCCAGCCGCGCAAGGGCTCCGGGGATGCGCCGGAGCCCATGAGTCACCACGCGCGGCACTTCCTGGATTGCGTGAAGTCCCGCCAGCGTCCGATCGCCGACGTCGAGGACGGCCACCGCGTCTCCGTCTCCTGCCACCTCGCCAATCTGTCGCTGCAGCTTGGACGCAAGCTCGTGTGGGACGGGGAGAAAGAGGAGATCGTAGGCGACCGCGAGGCCAATGCGCGTCTGGTCCGCCCTTACCGCCAACCGTGGGATGACGTTTTGAGGAGTCTCAACCTGTGACCCGCCGCAACTTCCTGGCAAGTTCCGCCCTGAGCGCCGCTGCTTTCGCCCAGCCGACGCCGCCGCTCGCGCGCACTTCGATGGGCCTCACCCCGGACGCCTTCGCCATCCTGCGCCCGCCGCGCACGGCGCTCGAGTTCCTCGACAAGGCGCACTCCATCGGCGCAGGTGGCGTCCAGGCGACCCTCGCTTCTCTCGAACCCGACTACCTCAAGCGCGTGCGCAGCCGCGCGGAGGAGTTGGGCATGTACTTCGAACTGCTGCTCCCGCTGCCGCCCGAAGACACCACCCAGTTCGAGCAGACCGTTCGCGCGGCCAAGGAAGCCGGCGCGCTGTGCATCCGTTCCGTCTGCCTCACGGGCCGGCGTTATGAGACTTTCGCAACCCTCGACCAGTGGAAGAGCTTCGTCGCCGATTCCAAAGCGAAGCTGGCCCGCGCCGTCCCGATTGTGGATAAGCACCGCCTGCCGCTGGGCCTCGAGAACCACAAGGACTGGACCGCCGAGGAAATGCCCGCGCTGCTGAAGTCCTACTCCAGCGAGTACCTGGGCGCCAACATCGACTTCGGCAACAACCTGTCGCTGCTCGACGACCCGATGGAGCTGATCGAAGCCCTGGCGCCGTTTGTGATCAACACCCACATTAAGGACATGGGCGTCGAGGAGTACGCCGACGGCTTCCTGCTCTCCGAGGTCCCGCTCGGCCAGGGCATCCTGGACCTGAAGCGCATCGTCCCGCTGCTCCAGAGCAAGCGCCCGGGCCTGCACTTCTCGCTCGACATGCTGACCCGCGATCCGCTCAAGATCTCGTGCCTGACGGAGAAGTACTGGGTCACCTTCCCCGAGCGCAACGGCCGCTATCTGGCCCGGACCCTGAGCCTCGTTCGGGCCAATAAGCCGCGCCAGCCATTGCCGCGCGTAACCGGCCTCGACCGCGAGGCGCAACTCCGCCTGGAGATGGACATCCTGACCAGTTGTCTGACCTACGCCCGCGACGAACTCGGCTTGAAAGCCTGACGCGTGCTGTAGCCGCCGGCTCAGCTATCCTTGAGTTCTACAATTGTCGCGCCGTTGCCTCCCTCGGACGGCGGGGCGAAGTAAAACTTGTCAACATTGGGGTTACGCTTGAGCAGCGCGTGCACCATTTTGCGCAGAACGCCCATGCCGTGCCCGTGGACGATACGGATACGCACTACACCTGAGAGAATCGCGGAATCGAGAAAGCGCTCCACTTCGTCTTCTGCTACATCTGACGTTTTACCGATCAGATTGATCTCACTGCTCAGCGTATCCCAGCGCGGACCAGCCTCGAACGAGACGCCTTTGGGCAGCTTGACCCCGCCTGGTGCGTCCGGCAAAATCTCTGTTACGTCACCTGACGGAATTTGCATTTTGAGGAAGCCGACAGCAACCTCCAGCGTGTCATTCGGCAGGATTCTCAAGACCTTGGCCGGATCGCTGACGTCGCGCAGGCGAACCCGGCAGCCCACGCGCAGTTCCTCCTTGGCGACTTGCGACGCGGGCTTGCGGTTCTCCTTGATGGCCTCGACCGACTCCTGATACTCGCGCCGCGTGCGCGCCACCTGGCGCTGCGAGCGCTCGGCCGCCTTGCGCTGCTCCGGCGCGGCGAGCATCTGGCCGATCACGCGCGCGGCCTCCTCTTCAAACCGCTTTTGCGCCGCGGCCGACTGCTCCTCGATCTGCCGGATCCTCTGCCCGGCCTTCTTCTCCATGTCGCGGACCAGTTGTCGCTCAGTCTCGTCGAGCTCGCGTTGGCGCACGCGCAATCGTTCCGCCTCGTCCGATGCCTCCTGCACCTTCGACTCCAGGCGATTGAGAAACAGCGCGATGTCCCGCTCGGTCGTGGACATGGCGGCGCGCGCCCGCTCGATCAGGTGCGCCGGCAAGCCCAGCCGCGAGGCGATATCGAGCCCCGCCGACTTGCCCGGCGCGCCGGTCCGCAGCAGGAAGGTCGGCTCCAGCGTTTCCTCGTTGAAGCCCATCGAGGCGTTGAGCACGCCCTCGGTATTGGCGCCGTAGACCTTGATCGCCAGCAGGTGGGTCGAGGCCAGAGTGAACGCACCGTAGTGCCGGAACTCCTCGATGATGGCCACGCCCAACGCGCCGCCCTCCTCCGGATCGGTGGCCCGGCCGAGTTCATCCAGCAGCACGAGCACGCCCGGCGCGGCGAGTTCCACCATCTCGCGGATCCGCGCCACGTGGGCGCCGAAGGTCGAGAGGCTCTGCTCGATGGATTGGTTATCGCCGATGTCGGCCAGAACGTCGGGAAACAACGGCAGTTCGGCCTCCGTGGCGGGGACCGGCAAGCCCGATTGGGCCATCAGCGCCAGCAGCCCGACGGTCTTCATGGCGACGGTCTTGCCGCCGGTGTTGGGCCCGCTGATCAGCAGCGTGCGGCGCGTGCTTTCGAGCCCCAACGTCACCGGCACGACCGGCTTGTGCTGCCGCCGCAGAATATCCTCGAGCAGCGGGTGCCGGGCGCCGGTCAGGATCAGCCGCGGCTGGTCGTCGGGCGAAAACCGCGGGATGGTGCAGTTGAATTCTTCGGCGAAGCGGGCCTTGGCGAAGAGGTAGTCGAACTCGCCCAGCGCGCGCACCGCGGCGCGGATTTCGGGCGCGTGCTCGCGCAGCCGCGCCGTCAGTTCGCGCAGAATCCGGTGCAGTTCGCGCAGTTCCTCCTCGCTGAGGCGCACCAGGTCGTTGTTGAGCTCGATGGTCTCGAGCGGCTCCAGGAACAGCGTCTGCCCGCTGCCGCTGGAGCCGTGCACCACGCCCGGCACGCGCTTGCGGGCGCTCGGAATCACAGGCACGACGAAGCGGTCGTTGCGCAGCGTGACGAACTCCTCCTGCAGCAGCCCCTCGCCGCGGTGCTGTTTAAGGAATCGTTCGAGCGAATCCTGGATGCGATGGCGCTGGCGCTCCATCTCGCGGCGGATCCGGGCCAGCGCCACGCTGGCATCGTCGGCGATGCTGCCGTCCGGCAGAATCCGGCCGGAGATCTCGCGCAGCAGCGGGCGGAAGTCGCCCAGCGCGCCGGCGCGGGCCGCCAGCCGCGGGTACGCCGCCGGGAATGCGCTCAGCGCGCCTTTCACCTGAAACGAGCGCTCGAGCGCGGCGGCGAGAGCCGCGATCTCGACTCCGTCGAGCACCGTGCCCTCGATCCGCAGCCGGGCCACCGGGGCCTCACAATCCGGCAGGTCGGTAAATCGCAGGCGCACCGGCGCCTCGCCCGGACGCGTCAGCGGACGCGCGGCGTCGGATGTGTAAGCCATCGCCTCGGCGGTTTCGGCGAGCGCGGCTTCGATGGCCTGCCGGCCGGTCTCGGGCTCGGTCGCAGCCAGCAGACGCCGGCCCGCCTCGCTGCTCACATACCGCCCGACCAGCTCCAGCAGCCGTCCGTACTCCAGTAAATCGAGGCTCTCCTGGTTCAACGTGCCTTCCTCGACTCCATCAATCCGATGGCTTTCTGGATCACACCGGGCGTGCCGGGCGCTATCTTCAAAGCCTGCATTTCATCCAGCGTGAACCAGCCCGCGTCAGACACGTCGCTGGCCGCGCACACCGTTCCGCTTTCGAGTTCGCACAGGTAATCCACGATCACATAGTGGAACTCGGTGCGTCCCTCGCGGTCCGCCATGATGCGTTCGAACACGGCGGCGATGCCGGCCGGCTTCACCGTCAGGCCGGTCTCCTCCAGCGTCTCGCGGCGCACCGCCGCCTCCAGGTGCTCGCCGGTTTCGACCAGGCCGCCGGGCAGCGTCCACCAGCCTCTCAGCGGCTCCTGGCCGCGCTGGATGAGCAGCAGCTTTCCGTCGTGAAAGACAGCCGCGCCGACGCCCAGCAGCGGGCGCTCGGGATAGCGCCGGCTGGCGCCGCTCCAACCGTTCACGGAGACTTCTTCTGGTTGATCCTGCATCTTGGAACCGGGGCGTCCTAAGCGCTCATCTGACACTTGAGGCTTCGGATCGCGTCGCTTTCATTGTAAAAGACGCGGCCTCGCGTATCATTGAGAAACACATGATGCAAGCGACGACTCTGCTGGGACTGGCTTTGGCCTTCGGCGCCTGCGGCACGCCCTCCTTTGCCGCGGATGAGACCGACGCCTCGCGAGAATGGCGGTCCTATGGCGGCGGCCCGGCGCACACGCATTACAGCCCGCTGAAGCAAATTGACCGGACCAACGTCGCGCGACTCGTCCAGGCCTGGAGCTACGACAGCGGCGACGCCTTCGAGGGTTCGGAGATGCAGTGCACTCCGCTGATCGCGCACGGCGTGGCCTTTGTCACTACGCCCAAGCTGCGGCTGGTCGCGCTCGACGCCGCCACGGGCCGCCAGTTGTGGAGTTTCGATCCGCACGACGGCGCCGAAGTGAAAAGCAAGTATCGCAACCGCGGGCTGATGTATTGGGAAAGCCGCGACGATGGCGGCCGCTCGCGGCGTCTCTATTACTCCGTCGATGAGAAGTTCTATTCGATCGACGCGCGCACCGGACGGCCCGACGCGGGCTTCGGCTATGGCGGATTCATCAATCTCAAGGAAGGTCTCGGCCGCAAGATCGAGAACACGCCCGTGACCGTGACTTCGCCCGGCGCGGTCTATCGCGACCTGATCATTCTCGGCTGCCTGAACAGCGAGGGACTGCCCGCGGCGCCCGGCGACATCCGAGCCTATGACGCGCGTTCCGGCCTGATGAAATGGGCCTTCCACACGATTCCCTATCCCAACGAACCGGGCGCCGAAACGTTTCCGCCCAATGCGCGCGAGTACCTCGGCGCGGCCAACAGTTGGGCCGGGCTGACCCTCGACGAGAAGCGCGGATTGCTTTTCGTGCCGACCGGATCGACCGCTTTCGACTTTTATGGCGCAAATCGTGCCGGCGACAATTTGTACGCCAATTGTTTGATCGCGCTGGATGCCGGAACCGGCCGCAGGGTCTGGCATTATCAGGTGATTCGGCACGACATGTGGGACCGCGACCTGCCGGCGCCGCCGTCGCTGGTCACAGTGCGGCGCGCGGGCCGCGAGATCGACGCGGTGGCGCAAATCACAAAAAGCGGGCATGTGTTTGTATTCGAGCGCGAGACCGGCCGGCCGCTCGTGCCGATCGAAGAAGTGAAAGTGCCGCAGGAGGCAGTCGACGGCGAAGTCCCCGCGAAATCCGAGCCGCTGCCGCTATCGCCACCGCCATTCACGCGGCAGAAAATCGACGAAGCCGACCTCACCGATCGCACGCCCGAGGCCCGCCAGGAGGCGCTGGAGCGATACCGGACGTTGAAGAAGGGCTCGCAGTTCATGCCGCCGAGCCTGGAAGGAACGCTCATCATGCCGGGCTTCGACGGCGGCGGCGAATGGGGTGGCTCGACCTGGGATCCCGAGACCCGGCTGTTATACGTGAATGCGAATGAGATGCCCAGCATCATCCGCCTGATCCCGCGCGCCGAGGCGGCGGAAAAGAGCACCGGGCGCACGCTCTACGTCCGTTACTGCGCGTCGTGCCACCGTCCCGACCTGAGCGGCGGCGGCAACGAGGTGCCGGCGTTGAAAGGCATCGCTTCGCGCCGCAAGGTGGACGACGTGATCAACGTCATTCGCCGCGGTTCGGCGCGCATGCCGGGCTTCGGCGACATCGGCGAATCGGCGGTCACGGCCATCGCGCGCTACCTGATGACCGGCGAGGCCAAAGAAGCCTCCGCACTCGAGCGCGATCCGCGCATCGGGCTGAAGTACACCCTCGACGGCTACGTCTGGTTCCAGGATTCCCAAGGCTATCCAGCGGTGAAACCGCCGTGGGGCACGCTGACGGCGATCGATCTGGATCACGGAACTTTCGCCTGGCGCCAGCCGTTTGGCGAATATCCGGAGCTCGTCGCCAAGGGCATGGGAAAAACAGGCAGCCAGAATTACGGCGGCTCGATAGCCACCGCCGGCGGCCTGTTGTTCATCGGCGCAACGCTGTTCGACAACAAGCTTCACGCCTTCGACAAGCGTACCGGCGAACTCTTGTGGGAGACGCTACTGCCCGTTGCCGCGGCCTCCGCGCCGGCCGTCTACGAGGCCGGCGGGCGCGAGTTCATCATGATCGGCGCGGGCGGCGGCAAGTTCGGCGGCCGCAGCGGCGGCACGTATCACGCCTTCGCGCTGCCGCTCGAGAAATAGGCCCGCGCTTCGATTATTTGAAACCGCCCCTCAGGGCTTCACGGTCAGGATCATGGCCGCGTGCGGCGCCACCGTGGCTGTAAACGATCCGGTTGCGGCGCCGAGATCCTTGTGCTGCCAGACGTCGCGCAACTGGGCCTTCACATCGGCCGGATAGCCGAGGTTTTCCCACTTCACGGTGATCGATTGCGGGGTCGCGGCACGGTTCAGCAATGCCACGGCGCGGTAGCCGCCTTGCAGTTCGCGCGCCCACACTTCGCGCTCGCCGTCCTTCGCCACGCGCCGCCCCTGGCGTCCCAGCGGATCCTGATCGATGGCCAGAATCTCCTTGTCGGTGAGGATCGCGCGCGTGTCGGCGTCCATCGAGCGCAGATCGTTGCCCGCGATCAGCGGCGCCGCCAGGATCGCCCACATCGCGAAGTGCGCGCGGTTTTCGTCAGGCGTCAGTTTGCCGTTGCCCACCTCGAGCATGTCGGGGTCGTTCCAGTGGCCCGGTCCGGCGTAGGATTCAATGCCGTCCACCAGGTCGAGGATATGCACCACTCCCAGACCGCCCCACTTCTCCGTGCAGTCCCAGCAATCGATGATGTCGCCGGTGGCGCGCCACAGATTGCCGACATCTTTGGCCCACAGCCAGGGCTTGGTGGAGCCCCATTCGCATAAGGAAAAGACGATCGGGCGGCCGCTCGCCTGCAGCGCCTTGCTCATCAGCGAGTAGGATTCGATCGAATCCTGCCGCTCCGCGTTGCACCAGTCGAATTTCAGATAATCGACGCCCCAGCCGGCGTAGGTGCGCGCGTCCTGAAACTCGTAGCCGCGCGCGCCCGGACGGCCGGCGCAGGTCTTCGTGCCGGCGTCGGAATAGATGCCGAACTTCAGTCCCTTCGAATGCACATAGTCGGCCAGGGCCTTGATGCCCGACGGAAATCGCTCCGGGTCGGCAACGATCGTGCCATTCTCGTCGCGCTTCACCTGCCAGCAGTCGTCGATCACGACGTACCGGTAGCCGGCGTCCTTCATGCCCGATGAGACCATGGCGTCGGCGGTCTCGCGGATCATTTTCTCGGAAACATTGCAGCCGAATTTGTTCCAACTGTTCCAGCCCATCGGCGGCGTCTTGGCGAGCCCGTTGTCCAGTGCGGCAACCGGCAGCGCGACCAGAATGAGCAGAACGAAGAGCAAACAACACCAACGGACAGTCGAAGATTTCATAATGCGGAACTCCTGATTATTGACAAGCAACGTAAACATCCTACAGCAGCCGGCGGCAGAGAACACGTCAGAGAATAACGACGCAGGCGCCAGGGCCCTGAACAACCAGACGCGAGACGCGAATTCCAGGCTGCCGGAGAGGTCCTGCGTTGTTACGAGCTGCGACTGAAAGGAGCGGTCCGCCGCATAATAACCTATTCACACCTGTAGGCCACTAATGTCCGGGGACCGCCCTCCGGCCTTTACTGAACGCGCGCCGCCCTATGCTTTTTCAGACCTGTAGATTGCGCAGATAGGGAACGCTGGCCTTCATCAGGTCAAGGTTCATCTCCACGAAGTAGTTCTTTATTCCGCCCGTCTTGGCGGCCGTAAAGATCTTCTTCCAATCCAGGCTGTCCTGTCCCACCGCGGCCATCTTCTTGGTCTTGGTCGACCAACCCTGCACATGCATCGAAATGAAGCGGCCCGGATACTTGGTGAAGTACTCCGCGGCGTCGTAGCCGTGTTGGATCTCCGAGACCTGGAACTGGAACTTAATGAGCTTCGGATCGAATAGCTCGAGCATTATGTCGTACGTACGCCTGCCGTTCACTGTCGAAACCTCGAAACCTTCGTTGTGCAGACCCGGCGTGATACCGGCTTTGGCCTCCTGTTGGCCTATCTTGCTGTATTCCTCGACGGCTCGCTTCACGTCATCCATGGTCGGCTTCTGCGGCCCTTCGAGACTCGGTACCAGCATCTGAGTCAAACCAACGTCTTTTGCCCATGCGATCCTGCCCGCAAGATTCTCCCGCAGTTCCTTGATGCCAAAATGCGAGCTCACGCATGTGATGCCATGGTCACTAAGAATTTTGCGGAGTTCCGCCCCTTTATACTTAGCCAGCCCGGCGAATCCGGACTCCGCATAACCAACCGGCGAGCACAATTCGATGGTCTTGAATCCCGCCTCTGCAAGTTGCTTGATCGTGCCCGGAAAGTCCTGGGCGATCAGCTTTTGCACCGGCCAGGTCTGGCATCCAATGGGCAGGCCCAGAGGATTGGCCTTTAGCTCCAACGCGCACGCGGACAGCAGCGCGGCAGCAGCGCTGTTCCCGAAAAAATCTCGTCTCGAAATGGCAGCCATTCAACGCTCCTTAGAAATAAGTTCAACTGGTCCCAATCGGCATTGCCTCGGAATTCGCAGACAATCCCGCCACGCACAGATCCCCATTGGGACTACCTAGCCCAGTCAAGAATATATACCAAGCAGCTATCAATTGGTTCGCGGACTGCCGTTTCACTTCCGGGCGCCATGTTGGCTTCGCCGGATTGTGGGCCATTCCGTTCCGCCAGGGCCGCCCTCGCCGGACGCTGGCCGGCTCAAACGCAGTCACGATCGCGGCGGCTGCCGTGTGGGTGCATCGAGCTTCCTCACACTGCTTCCTGTAGAATGAACGGAAGCCAGCGTGAGTGCGCTGGCATCCCGCCGGCGCGTCATCGCCACACTCAGAGGATTGAACGATCGCTCATGAAGGGTTCCGTTTGTTCGTTGGGGATACTTCTGCTGTTGGTTTGTCCTATCGTCGCTACGGGGCAATCCGCAACCACCGGCGCACTCGCCGGGAGTGTTAAGAGCAGCGCCGGAGCGGCCCTTCCAGGCGCGATCGTTACTCTGGTCGACGACGCGACGAAGCAGACCCAGACCGCCACCACAGCCGCCGAGGGTATATATCGTTTCTCGATGCTAGCTTCGGGTAGCTACGAGCTGCGATTTGCGCTCCAGGGATTCAAGACCGCCCGCATCGCGCAGGTGGTAGTGAGCATTTCCGAAGCACCCACGTTGGACGCCGTGTTGGAGCCCGGCGAGTCTGGCGAAGAGGTCGAGTGTCAATGCCATCTCAGCCTGACGACCTCTTCTACCGGCACGCTGGTTGACGCCAAGGGGATCACTGCGATCCCTTTGACTACCCGCAATTTTACGCAGGTACTGTCGATGTCTTCGGGCTCGGCGGCGGACGTGAACAACGCTGGTACGCTCGGCCGGGGCACACGCGGCGTGAATGTGAATGGCAACACCAACGCCGGCGCTTATACTTTGGACGGCTCCTACGCTCCCAGCGCCGTGCCCAACCCAGACACGATTTCCGAGCTGAAGATCCACACTTCGCAATACGATGCCCTGTATGGCGCGCAGGTCCCGAGTACGGCCCTGATAACCAAGAGCGGCGAGAAGGATTTCCACGGCGACGCCTGGGAGTTCGTGCGCAACGATATCTTCAACGCCAATACGTTTTTTCGCAATGCGACCGGACAATCAAAGCCGGATCTGAAGCAGAATCAGTTCGGCGCGACGATAGGTGGACCCGCGGTCAGGAACAAGCTGTTCTTCTTCAGCTCCTATCAGGGAACCCGGCAGGTAAACGGGCTCGACACTACTTCCACGTCGGATCCTATTCTGCCGCCGCTCACCACGGACCGTTCGGCTTCCACGCTAGCCGCGGAGTTCTGCCCCGGCAATCACATTCTGGCCGGCGGCCAGCCCGATCCCCGCTATCTGACTTATGCCGGTGGGAAGCAACTCGATTGCCACGATCAAAACACTGCCACCACCGCATCCATCAACCCCGTCGCCCTGCGGCTGTTGCAGATGAAGCTACCCGACGGCTCCTATCTCATCCCCGTGCCGCAGACGATTCTCACCTCGGGCGCAAACGCCGGACTCGGCTTTTCGTCCTATAGCCTGCCCTCTACCTATGACGAGAATCAGGGCCTGCTGAATATCGATTATCTGCTCTCAAGCCGGAATACTCTCGCGCTGCGTAGTTACCTGGCGACGATTTCGCAGTACCGTTCTTTCGGCTCGCCGTCGGGTTATCCGGGCACGGCGACGGTGGCCGGCGAGGGGACGCCGCAAGCGCTGTGGGCACGCGATTACGTCACCAGCGTAAACCTCAATTCGGTACTCACCAAAAACATCGTGAACGAAAGCCGGATCAGCTTCACGCGTTCCACGCAGGGCGCGCAGGGTGTGGATACGCCCACCGCCAATTCGCTGGGTATGACGCCGGCGGACCGTTTCTTCGATCAGCCGCCCGAGATCAACGTACTCGGCCCCTTGGGCAGCTTTCGCGTCTTCGGCAACATCGGCAATGACTTCCTGACAAAGAACAAATACTATTCGTGGGCCGATAATCTCTCCTGGGCGCACGGGCGCCAGACGCTGCGCGCGGGTGCGATTGCATTGACCCAAACCAACTGGCGCTCGGACGACGGCGCGGCACGGGGGAAGCTCTATTTCCAAACCTTTTCGGATTTCCTGCTCGGGCTGAGCGCGGCCGATAACTTAAGCCCAGACGGGCGCAGTAACATTCAATCGATTCAAGCCAACGAAGGGGCCGGCTCAGCGGGCGAAGTACTCTCGCAGTACCGGAGTCACTCGGGCGCTTTATACGTGCAGGACGATGTCAAAGTAAACTCCCGTTTGATGCTTAACCTGGGTCTAAGGTGGGAGTATCTCGGGCCGGCCTTCGATAGCTCGGGCGCGCTGGGCAACCTATGGCCGTCGCTCGTACAAACGGGCACTATTCCGCCCTCCTCGGGCACGTTCGCCGGAGAAACCGTTGCGGCGAACTACAATCCCGCTCTGATCAATCCTTACACCGGCCAGAGCTTCGGGCCGGCGCCCGCCGGTGTCGTGGTCCGGCCGACGCGCAGCTCTTATGAAAACGGCGCTCCGCTGGATGCCTTCGCGCCCCGCTTCGGCTTTGCCTGGCAACCGCTCGGCGCCGACGGCCTGGCCGTCGTGCGCGGAGGATACGGCTGGTTCTATCAACCCGCCGGCAATTCGGGCAGCACGGCGATGTCCACCGCTGCGCCTTTCGCGCAAGGCTTCACCAATGCGGACTCGAGCAACAACCTATCCAGCTTCCAGCAACCTTTTCCCGTCGTGACGCTCGGCTATTTGCCGCGTACTCCCTCCTCTGAGCTTTCCGACCGCGTGGCCGGCCCGGACTACCTGCTGCCCCGGCTGCAGCAATGGAACCTGAGTACGCAATTCCGGCTGGCACACGCAACTACTCTGGATGTCGGCTATGTTGGCTCGGCCGGCAGTCATCTGTTGCTATCGCGAGGACTGAATCAGCCGCTGCTGGCCAGCGCCGCCAACCCGGTGAACTGCGGCTACGATGGCGTTGCCGGCGATTGCATTACTACCAACACGGCGCAGAATGCGCAGCTCCGCGTTCCCGTGCTGGGCGAGACGCCGACCGCGCTGGTAGATACCGGATTCTTCGGTGCGTCGAGTTATAACAGCCTGCAGATGACACTGCGCAAGCAGGTTGCGCGCGTTCTCACATTGCAGGCAACCTATACGCTCTCGAGAGCCGAGACCAATACAAGCGTCTATAACGACATGAACAATCTGGCGCTGGACTGGGCTCGTTCGAGCTTCGATCGCACGCATCGCTTCACTACTAACTTCGAGTACCAATTGCCGGCCTTCTCGCGCCTGAAAGGATTTGCAGGGAAAGTGTCGAGCGGCTGGTCGCTGGCCGGCATCGTCATCGTGCAGAGCGGTCTGCCGATGACGCTCATCGATCCCAACGCCGGCGGTGTCTACGGCCACGCGGCCACGTCCACCATCACCCTCTGTCCGGGCTCGACTTACTCGAGCCTCGTCGCGCCGGGTAGCGTCGATGCGCGGCTCAACGCGTGGATCGATACGGCAGCGATCTGCGCACCGGCCGTGGTCGGCGCGGACGGCTCAACAGGCTATGGCAGCGCGGGCCAGAGTATCCTCAACGGTCCGGCTCAATTCAACACGGACTTTTCGCTCGGCAAGAAGATGCGAGTAGGCGGCGTGCGCGAGGACGCAGTGCTGGCGTTTCGCATGGAACTGTACAATGCGCTGAACCATCCGCAATTTGCCAATCCCGGCACCACTCTGGATACGGCCACCTTCGGCGTCATCACGCAGACCTCCGTGGCTCCGCGGCTGATTCAGTTTGCCCTGAAGTATCTCTTCTGATGTCGCGCAACCTCCAGGAACTCTTCCCGGCCTGGCAGGCTGCTGAAAAAGGCCCAGGAATGCTCGCAGGCGCACAACTTTCACATTTGCCTCCGTCTTTGCAGCATGTTTCTGAGCCGCGACCGTGAGGGAGCGGTCTCACAGCACCCTTTTCAGCAGCCTGCTAGGGAAGCGTTCGTCCGCTCGTCCGTATTGAAGCTATATCCGATTCGGTCAGAGGCATCAGGATCACAATTCCTGGCCGGTCCTGCCCCTATTGTGACGAAGTTGTGCTCACTGTGACCGTCGGTGAGCGGTCATAGCTTGAAGAAGATCTTTCGCCGGTACAGCCAGTAGCACGCCCCCCACATCGCCAGCAGTACCGTGCAGGATTGCGCCACAGGCGCAAAGTCCCCCAACCATGCAAAGCGAAACGTGAAGACTCCCACGGCCTTGTCCAGCCATCCGCGCAGCACGTTATCTATTGAGTAAATGAAGATCGAGTTTGCGCCTACCACGACCAGCGGAAAGGTCCATTTGCGGTAGCCCTTCACTTCCACCAGCCAATAGAACGCGAGAAGCATCAGCAGGATCCAGCCTGCGCTGTATAGCGTGAACGACGTCGTGCAAATCCGCTTGATGATCGGGTTCCAGGGATGGATAGCAAATCCGGCTACCAGGCAGGCTAGCGCTGAGATCGCCACAATTCGCATCTTCTGCGCATGCGTTCTCTGGCTCTGTAAGAGTTGGCCTGTCCATACGCCAAACAGAGTAGTCACCGTGCTCGTCAGGAAGTTGATGTTGACCCAGTTGTCGCCGTTGGGATGGCCAAATACCCAGATATCGATCACCGCCCCGATGTTGGTCGTCTTTGACAGAAACGGTCCTTCGGTTCCTGGAAATGCCACAAACAGCGCCCAGTGCCCAATCAGAATCAGCGCCGCAATCACGGCCTGCCAGCGAAACTTGAGCTGCATGAGCAGGTAGCAAAGAAAGTAGGTGATGCCGATCTGCGCCAGCACGTTGATGAGTTGAAAGGACAGCCTGCCATCCGCGATGGACATCAGGATCTGGCTCATTAAGATGAGCCTCAGACTCCGCACCACGACGTGCCAAAACAGTTGGCGCTGGGTGGCGCCGAGCTCCAGGCGGCGGGCCAGCGCGAACGGCATCGCCACGCCCACCATGAACATAAACGCCGGCTGGATCAGGTCCCAGAAGGCGATCCACTCCCAGGGCATGTGGTCAAACTGGTTGGCGATGCCGCTGAAGGCAGGCCGGCGCTGGGCCAGTTCGATCAGGCCGAATCCGCCCGACACCAGCACCAGCATGATGAATCCGCGATAGGCATCCAGCGCCAGGTAGCGCTGTTGAGCGGAGGGCTTGGGCGGCGCGGCAGCCGCATCCGAAGCCCGAGGAGATGATTGGGCGCCCTGCATTTCGCCCCGATTCTAGCACGCTGATTGCTGTTCACGGCGTATCTGGAAGTTGGGACCGCCGCAACTCTTGTTGGCAGGAGTCTGGGCCCGATTAGGGATTAGAAATAATGAGGACTCATATCGGTGAGTGTCTGGCTGGGCCATCGTGCCGGCTCAGGATCGGCGGGCGGGTGGGCGCGCGGAATGGAAAGTGGCGCAGCCCAGGAGGATGAATCCCGCCGCAATTCCACGTGCGGCGCGCGCGATTTCACCGTGACAACACCGTGCTGGACGCGGGGAAAACAACGTTTTTCGTGGTCTTTTTGCGTATCGCTGTAATCGTGGTTTTCTAAAGGACTTAGCCGAATTTCGTGCAAAATTGCTCAAAAACTCGCGCATGCGTTCCGCGGAGCGCCTTGTAAGTGACTATTTCTAAATAACTTAGACAAGTTCGATAGTGCGCCGCCGCGTATCTATGGTTTTCTAAAGGACTTAGCTTTGCAGGCCAGCACGCGGTATCGTATAAATGTTGCATTCTAAAGAACTTAGAAGAATTGAAATGCAAATACCAATACGCGCGCCATGTATCTATGGCTTTCTAAAGGACTTAGCAGCACTAGCCAGCGCGTTTCCTAGCAAATATCGTACGTCACCTCGTATCTATGGTTTTCTAAAAGACTTAGCCATATTGCACCACGCATTCTCGGGTGAAAACCGCGCATTCCCCAGCAAATACCGTGCGGCACCGTGTATTCCTGGTTTTCTAAAGGACTTAGGTCAAGTCTCCACACACTTCACGGGCACGCCAAATCACGGTGATTCGACTCTGTTTTGACCTGAGTTTTCACGTCGATTTGCATAGGAGTTTTCACGGGGTCGCAGCGCTGCTCGCGATCGGCATACCGGACCTTGCATGAGGGGGGTATGCCTAATGCCGGAAGATGGAGGATGATCTGCACGGCACTGTGTCATAGCTGAAGCCGCCTTTCCTGTGGCTCTGGCTGTTGCCTGAAAGCTCAGTTCTGTCCCAGATGGCGGCTTTTTGCCAGTCCCTGCTTGAGAAAACGCGGCTAGGAATGCGCGCCGCCTGTCCTCCCGCTATATCGGCACTTGAGCCAATTCCTGTAGACTGCGAATAGAGCCCCTCGGGCGGTTAGCTCAGCTGGTTAGAGCGTGTGCCTTACAAGCACAAGGTCGCAGGTTCGAACCCTGCACCGCCCACCACAAAAGCAAAAGAGTTCGACGTTACTGCACCACGGCGGGCGCGGCCACTTTGGCGGAGCTTTGCCGCTCCACCTTCGGCGTAGCGTGCGCTCGGCACTTCACCTTCGCCTCGTCGCAGATGCTGCGCCAGGCCGTCTTCATCGAGAGCCGCGGCCGCATCGGGTCCGCGCGGTAGGGACCGAAGGGGAAGACATGCTGCGCGGGCCTGGCCGCGCCGGACAGACGATGCCCAGTTTTCGCAGACGCCGCTTATCGGCCAGTGGCGCATTCCGGATGCGCCGCGATCCAACCGGAGTCGGATGGTCCACATCCATGGTCCACATCCCAGGAGCGGGCTGGGAAAGCGTTTGATGGAGCGTAGGGGCCCCTACCGAAACTGCCTCGGCCCGCACGCTTCACCATGCCCATGCCTTCCTATCCGAGGCGGTCCCGATAGGGCGCTCACGACTTCACAACACTAGTCGGCACGGCCGCCGGTCCGACGGGATAGCGGGAGGCGATGGGCGCAACGAAATCAAGCGACCAGGAGGTGAGGCAACGGAGAGGCGTCTGTGGAATGCACTGGAAAGACAGGAGTTTTCGGTTTTGGGTTTTCCGGCCAGGCGACACGCCCCGCCTTGCCGGGACGAAGAAGGCTCCCGGAGGAAAAGTGCAATTCGCAGGCTCAAAAGATAGTGATCAGGTGTAGACTGAGTACGGCCAAGGTGTCCTTAATGGATAATCCGGTTCTGCAATTTCGAGCGGCCGCATCAAAGCCTGGAGTACCGACCGCCAGCCGATCCGCACTGAGCCCGAAGTGCTCGACCGTTTCGCACCAGCCAATTCAGAAGAATAGCTTTGTTGAATTGGGGGCTCCGGTCTGGAGTTTACCGTTTTTCTTGCCAGAATGATTAGTTGTTGGCCAAACTACAATAATCATAAGGGGAAAACCACCCGTAACGACAAATAACCATCCTAGAATTCAGAAGAGGCGTTTATGAATGACCATGCAGTCAAGGTTATATTTCTGAGACTTATGAGGGGAGTCCCCATGATTCTCCTTTGTGCGGCGGCCTGCGTTCTTTTCCAAGTTGCCACGGCGCCCAATGCCTTGGCGGACCCAATCCTCGGAAGCAATTTGAGTACTTTTGCGATCCTCGGTGGTGCGGGGGTGACCATTAGTGGGACCGCGTCCGTGATCGATGGAAGTGTGGGCGCGTCGCCCACGACCTCGATCACCGGCACTATCCCGACAAGTTTCACAATCTCTGGCGGAACGGTACAATCGGGTGGCGCCACCGCCGCCGCAGGTCAAAGTGAATTAGGCACTGCGATCACTGCCCTGGAGGGGATGTCGACTGGCGCTACCGCGATTACGGGCGGAATCTTGGGGG
>Ga0302320_10009869_pt1 | contig 20448 bp, 17 predicted proteins | sample Bog_T0_3_FD_202130 | JGI IMG/M metagenome (GOLD analysis project Ga0302320, IMG submission 202130) | Peat permafrost microbial communities from Stordalen Mire near Abisko, Sweden - Bog_T0_3 | ecosystem: Environmental > Terrestrial > Soil > Wetlands > Peat | place: Sweden: Abisko, Stordalen Mire...
CCTCACCATGCGGCAGCGCGAGACCGGCTTGGCGGTGGCCAAGCGGCCGGAAGTTGCGCTCGATCCCGACTACTACGTCGTGCCTAGACGGCAGGCGCCAGTGGCGTTCTTCGCTGAAACAGCACTTTGATCTGAGGCTGCATGAGATACCAGATAATAAGGATGCTGATGGCGATTCGGAAGAGGCGATAGGTACCGAAGAAAAGGTGCAAGTGTAGCCCCATCATCAGCAGGCCGGGCAAGGAGATCAGCAGGGAGATGACCGCCAGCACGATAGACAAAATGCGTCCCACTCGCGCAGCGTCCAGATTCCGTAGCTGGCGACGGCAGCAACCGCAGCATAGAAAGGAAGAAGGCCGCGCCGACGATGCCAACCATGAGCCCGATACCAAGTAGAACACCGGAACGCTTCTTGCCACACCTGGGTCAGGGAAAATCTGCTAGCTTTCTAGCTATAGGAGGAAATCGTGAAAGCCATACGTGTACACCAATTCGGCGGTCCCGAAGTGATGAAGCTGGAAGAAGTGCCCGATCCTCAGCCCGGGCCAGTGCAGGTTGTGGTTCGCATTCATGCTGCGGGAGTGAATCCGGTGGACGCCTACATCCGCACCGGCACCTACGCCTCGAAACCGAATCTTCCCTACACGCCGGGCACCGACGCGGGCGGTGTGGTCGCGGCCGTCGGGGCAGGCGTCAAGCGGGTGAAAAAAGGAGATCGCGTCTACACCACCGGCTCCAGCACCGGCACCTATGCCGAGCAGGCGTTGTGCAATGAGACCCAGCTGCAACCGCTGCCCGACAACGTTACTTTTGAGCAAGGCGCGGCGATGGGCGTCGCTTACGGCACCGCCTATCGCGGATTGTTTCAGCGCGCCGAGGCCAAGCCGGCGGAAACCGTGCTAGTCCACGGCGCCAGCGGAGGAGTGGGAACCGCGGCGGTGCAACTGGCGCGAGCGGCCGGCATGACTGTGATCGGAACCGCGGGCAGCGAAGACGGCATGAAGTTGGTGAAGGAGCAAGGCGCTCACCACGCGCTCAACCACTCGGTAGAGGGATATCTCGACGAGCTGATGAAGCTGACAGACGGGCGAGGCGTGGACGTGATTGTCGAGTTGTTGGCCAACAAGAACCTGGCGAAGGACCTTTCGGTACTGGCGAAGAAAGGCCGCGTGGCCGTGATCGGCAGTCGCGGAAGCATCGAGATCAATCCCCGCGATGCGATGTCGCGCGAGGCCGACATTCGCGGCGTGACCCTCATGAACACGTCGGAGCAGGAGTATCGCGCGATGCACGCCGCACTGGTCGCTGGATTGGAGAATGCTACGCTGCGGCCCGTGGTCGGCCAGAAGATCCCGCTGGCCGAAGCTGCGCGCGCGCACGCCGAGATCATGAAGCACTCGGGAGCGCACGGGAAAATCGTGCTCATACCGTAGAAGCAACGCAGCAGTATAAGGTTTTGGTTCGGCCTAAGCTAGTCGCTCATTGCCAGTTGATAGTTGCCATTACAATCGAACCATGCTTCGCCTGGAACTGGCCGGCCGGTGTTTTGCCACGGTGCTCGCGTGTCTCGCGGTGAGCACGCTGGCAATCGCCCAGCCAGCCAGCGCGACGTTTCAGAGCACAGTTGTCCGTGCCATGGCGGGACGTCGAGGGGCCGCGGTAGTTCTCGATGTTCATTCAAGACGAGTGCTGGCCAGCTACCATCTTGAGGTGGCTGCGCGTCGCGTGGCCCATCCCGGCTCCAGCATCAAGACGTTTACGTTGCTGGCGCTGCTGGAAAGCGGCAAGGTGGATGGGCACAGTGCGCTGGTGTGCCGGCGTTCCGTTTCGATTGACGGACACAGGCTCGACTGCACTCATCCGCAAACTGCGCAGCCGTTGGATCCGGCGGCCGCTCTGGCCTACTCTTGCAATTCCTATTTCACCAGCGTCGCCACCCGGCTTACCCCGGCGCAATTGCATGACAGCCTGGTGCGCGACGGATTCCAATCGCTTACGGGGCTGACGCCGGAGGAAGTCGCCGGCAAAGTTGCGCTGGCCCGGTCAACCGAGCAGTTGCAGCTGCAAGCTATTGGCGAGTGGGGGATCGACGTTACCCCGCTGGAGTTGGCGAGCGCCTATCGCAATGTCGCGCTGCGGCAGATGAATCATGACGCACAGCTCGCGCCGCTCTTCGATGGATTGCAGCAGTCAACTAGCTACGGCATGGGACGCATGGCGCAGCCCGCCGCGTCCATGAAAGTTGCGGGCAAGACCGGGACTGCCCCGGCTGACGAGGGTGCGTGGACGCACGCCTGGTTTGCCGGATATGCACCAGCGGAAAATCCCGAGATCGTGCTGGTCGTGTTCCTGGAAAAAGGTCATGGCGGAAGCGATGCTGCCGGCGTCGCCCGCGAGATCTTTACCGCATTCGCCGACACTCAGAATGCAGGAGTTGCCCAGCGAACCGCAGGAGCGCAACCGTGAGACGATTACTCGCGACCCTGGGCCTCCTGCTGACTTTGTGGATCATGGGAAATGCCTCTTCCGCGTACAGCGGTTCGACTGCAAAGTCAGTGTTGCGGAGCGGTTTTCCCCAGACGGTCCGAGTCAGATTGTGGTATCTGCATCCGCCGCATGACCTGCACCTGCGTGCGGATGCCGGCCAGGCGCTGCTCCGCAAGTGTGCGAGCTGCAAAGACACAGCGATCGCTTCGCTGGCCCTGCATGCTTCTGGTTCGTCCATCCAGATTGAGGGCGACAAATCCGCTACAGCTGAGCTTCGCATCACCGGCGCGTATCAGATGAACGCGGCCGGCGATCCGCCGATCCATGCCGACTTCCCCATCGAGCTGCGGGCCAACGACGGCCATCTTCTAGTCACCGCACTCATGCCCATGGAAGAGTACATCGCTGGAGTGCTGGCGGGAGAGACCGGCAACTTCAAGTCTGATGAGGCGCTTAAGGCGATGGCGGTGGCTGCGCGTACTTTTGCGATTCACTTCGGCAGCCGCCACGCGATGGACGGCTTCGAATTCTGCGACACCACGCATTGCCAGGACCTGCGCCTCGCCGGCATCGATCCGCATCTGCGCCGCATCGCCGAGTCCACCGCCGGTGAGGTGCTTTGGTATGACGGCGAGCCGGCCGCCACTTATTACTACGCGAATTGCGGAGGCACCACCGAAGACGGTCATTACATTCTGGGAAACGATGAGGCGCGCGCGCCTTACTTGACGCAACACTCCGACCACTATTGCGTGCGCAACGGCGGCACGCAGTGGCGCAGCGAAGTTTCCAAGCGTGAACTGCAGCAGGCGCTTGCCGACGACGGCATCAATGTCCCGGGAAAGCTGCGTTCGGTCTCGGTCTTGCACCGCACCTCGAGTGGGCGAGTGGAGTTTGTTAGCGTCGCCGGCAGCGGCAGCGTTAGCGTGTCGGGGCTGGCATTTCGCTCAGCCGTCGGACGGCACATTGGATGGGATCGCCTGAAAAGCAACTTGTATGACATGAGCGATCACGGCGATCGCATCGTCTTTCACGGCCGCGGCTCGGGGCATGGCGTCGGTCTGTGCCAGGTGGGCGCCGAGGTAATGGGCGAGGAAGGCCATTCTTATCGCGAGATCCTTAGCTTCTACTATCCTGGCACCAAGCTCGGCGTCGCTGCGCAGGGAACTCCCTGGCAACAGCTCGCCAATGAAGATATTGAATTGCTAACCACACAACCGGACCGCGATCGCTCGCTGCTTCCGCTGGCCACGCGAATGTTGCATGAGTCGGAAGAGAACACTGGGCTGGTGTATCGCGCCACACCGAAGTTGAAGGTCTACGCGACAGTTGCAGCTTTTCGCAACTCAACCGGCGAGCCGGGATGGGTGGCCGCTTCCACTCGCGGACGGACCATCCAGATGCAACCGCCCGAGGTCCTGCGGGACGCGGGCACGCTCGACAGCACCATTCGCCACGAGTTGCTGCATATGTTGATCGAGTCGTACGCGCGCCCCGGAACGCCGCAGTGGTTTCGCGAAGGCCTGGTGCTGTATCTCGCGGGACCGAATTCCGCGGCAACTGCCGGAAGAGGACTTGACGATGGGGCCAGCCTGGAGAAGGCCTTGCGCGCTCCGCAAAGTGAGGAAGAGTTGCGAAGCGCTTACGCCGCAGCGCGTGCGCGCGTAGCGCAACTGGCGCAGCAGAACGGCAAAGACGCTCTGCTGGATTGGGTGCAGAACGGTTTGCCCGCCGAGCTGGCGGCAAGCGGGGTTGCGCAGCGCTCCGGAGGACGATGAGCCCGAACGGGCGTTGTCTTACGTGATCGGCTCGGAATCTTCTTTTTCCACGTGCGAGCTGACGACCAGCAGAAGCGCGACGAAGGCAGTAATCAAGGTTACGTAAGCGACGAAGAAGCGCAGCCCCATGCTCCAGGCCTGTTTGCGAAGATCGCTGAGCTCGGGGACCCATCGGACCAGCTTGAAAGGCACATAGCCGCCGATCAGCATCAGAGCGCAGAACCACAGCCAATATATCGCCCGCTTCAGCACGCGGAGGGACCGCGCCATCCGCTTCAAAGGGAGTCCAGCAGCAGCGACGGTGGTTGCGATCGGCAACCACACGGCGGGCAGCAGCACCCAGAGGAGCAACCACAGCAGCCCGTTAGCGGCGTGGAAGACTTGACGCGGACTGCCAAAGCGCAAGAACGACGGCGACTTCTGCCAGAACCACACTCCAAATTGCGGAGCATACTTGCGAAGAGAAATCAGCGACCACGCTATTGCCGCGAACAAAATGCCCCACAGCGCCAGTGCAATCATGTGCCGCAGGGCATGGCGGAAGGCGCGCCATACAGTTGCATGGTCGCGAAACTCTGCAACTCTGAAGTAGGCGAACGTTCCGGTACGCAGCCACAATCCAAAAAAGATGATGATGATCGCGAGCACGCCCGAGCCAGCCACCTGCCAGCCATGAGCATCGGGCAACAGCAGCCAGAAGTAGATTGCGGCCAGCAGCGCGGCATTGCCGATTAGGTTCAGCAGCCACAACTTGGCCACGCCACCATGTTTCGCGGTCATTGCGCAGTTACCGTCATCGTTAGGGCATCGCTGGTGGAGAGATAGTCCGGCTGATACATGGGCTGTACGCTGGTCGGACTCACGTGGAAGATGCCAGGGTTGACGACCTTTAGCAGGTAAACATATTCATGCTGCCCTTGCGGGAAATACATATTGAAGAAGGTGGTGCGATCGTCGCGCAATTCGCGATCGCTGAACCAGCGGTCCCACCAATCCGGTCGCTGGTCCAGTTCGTACAGGTCGTCGCGCGCGATGGACTCGGTGCCCGAAGGTATCGGATCTTCGATCATCAGATACTTCCACGCGTTCCCGCCGACGGTGATTCGTACTGCCAGCGTGTCGCCCACCTGCACCGGCCCGGAGAGTTTGTCGAGGTGATAGACGACGCGGCCCTCCTTCTGTTGCGGCGTTAGCTTGTAGTATTCGCGGGCCGTGCTCAGTTTGAAGCTGCCGGTGTTCACCATCTTGGGCTCGTTCGAGTAGTACTCGCCGCGCATCGACCAGTACAGGCGTCCATCACCCGACTTCACGATGCGGACCTGATTGGCTTCCGGCGCGAGTTGCGATTCGTTGAGCGTCACTGTTGTCGCGGCAGCGAGCGCATCGGCTGGCGTGAACTTCTTGGTCGCGACCGTCTTGCCGTTGACCTGCACGTCGGCGCTGTAGTTGGGCTTCAGTTCCTGCGTGCGTTCAAGATAGTCAGTAAGGCCATAGATCACCATGGCTGTCTGCTCGGTCGAGTCCCAGTAGTAGCCTTCGTCGCGATGACTGACGAGATAGACCGCAGCCTTCTGCAGCAGCAGACTGTTGGCATCGGTGCGATTGATCAGCTTCAACGCGTAGGCCGTGGACTCGGGCGTCGTGTTGCCGGCAAAGTCCATCAGATAATTGTTCTCGCTTGGCCACCAGGCTTGCGAGTCGTCCTGCTTTGCCTCGCCCTCGAGCTGGGTTGTCAGATCTTTCGCACGGGCATCACTCAATTCCAGCATCGCCAGTCCGAGGACTGCTTGTCCATAGGCAGTTAAATTTGATCGCTGGTTCCACACGGAATCGACCACCGCGACGTCGTGCACGCCGCTGAGCACCAGCGCGTAGGCCATGTAAGCGCGCAGATCGGTACGAACCCTTTCAGAATGATCGAACTGCGCTCGCAGCCAGTCGCGGCCGTGATCGATCGCGTCCTGCTTGACGTCGAAGCCCGCAGCCTTGGCCTGGCTGAGTCCGGCGAGCACGTACGCAGTCATGAAGGGATGGCTGTCGTCGGTCTGCCACCAACCCCAGCCGCCATCGTCATGCTGATAGGTGTAGAGGCGGTCGAGGCCGGCCTGCACTTGCTTGTGCAGCGTCCCCGGATCGATGTTCGACTTCACCCCCAGCTTCTGCAGCGAATTCGCCACCAACACGTCGGGCAGGAAGCTCGACATAGTTTGCTCGGTGCAGCCGTAAGGATAAGAGGTGAGGAAATCGAGCGCGGCAAAGACGCTTCCGGCGATCGAGGGCGTCACGCTGATGGTCAGCTTGCGCGTGCCCGCTTCAGCAGCGGCAGGGAACGTTAACGGCTGCGATGTATCGGTTGTGCCCGCGCCGGCGATCGAGCCTGACTTCGCAATCGCCAGCCTTACGCCGAACGGAACCACCGGGAGCGTGAGTTCCATGGCATCGCTCTCAACATCGGTAAGTGCCTTGCCCAGGACTTTGGCCGAATCCACGTTGAGCACGCGCACGCGATAGTCGACCTTCACCAACCCGCGCGTGGGAACGTTGATGTCGCGTTGTGCGCCGTCGAGCACCTGCAGTCCATCGAACTGCATCGAGACTTGCGCGACTTTGTCGGCGGGCAGGTAATTCTGCACGATGGTGGAGAGCGTGATCTCATCGCCGCGGCGGAAGAAGCGGGGCACCACCAGCCGCACCATAATGTTCTTGCGGACGATGGTGTTTGTTACCGCGCTGCCGACCTTGGTGTCTTGGGTGACGCCGCGCGTGGTGGCGCGCCACGAGGTGATGGCGTCGGGATAGTCGAAGTGCACGCTTGCCTGACCGTTACTGGCGGTGCGAATGTCGGCCACCCAGTACGCGGTGTCGGGGAAGGCCTTGCGGACCTTCGGCTGCACCAGTCGCTCGGGCTTCAGTTGCGCCATCGCCTTGGACGAGCGCACGTTGGCCAACTGCATCTTGCGTTTGCCCGCCTGGCCGTTGAAGTAGTAGGTCAGCGAAGTGTCCGTGCTCACCTGCGAATACACGCGACCGTAGAAGGCATTCACGATGCTGCCAACAGTCTCCGGTTTGATGGCGTAGATCGCCTCATCGACCACGCCCAGGCTGAACTCCGCTGCGATAGGCTTGCCGCCGGAGTCGCTGGCCTTGATGGCGTAACTGGCGGCTTCGCCCGGCTGATACTGAGGCTTCGACGGCACCAGTTGCACGTTGAGCTGGTGCTGCGTCGGCGGAACGTTCAGGCTCTTGGACCCCTGATACAACTTGTTGCCGCGAATGAAGACCGCGGCGACATAGAAGTTCGGTGCGTACTCAGGCTTGATGGGGACATCGACCGTGATGCTGCCGCCGTTACTCTTGATCACTTGTCCGGAATAAAGCCCGTTGCCTTCGGCAGTCACTAGGACGTACGTTGGCTCTTGGCTGGTCACGATCAGCACGTGCGCGGTATCGCCGGGATGATACGTCTTTTTGTCAGGAACGATTTGTACGCGCTCCTGCGCAGGGCCGCTCCACCACGGGCTTTCGCCCGGCGCCCAGAGGAATGCCGTAGTCTCGATGTCGCGCTTCCCGGGCGTTGTTGCCATTACGCGCACGCGAAATTCGCCAGAGTCGGGAATCGTCAGCTTAATCTGCGCTTTTCCGTTGGCATCGGTTTGGTCCTGAGTGGTAGTGATTAACGGCCCCGCGCCCTTGCGCCAGTCCCAGCGATTCATCTCCACGCGGAATGACGCTTGCACCGGCTTCTTGTCGTAGTCTTGCGCAACGACGGTCACGGTCGCGGTGCTGCCCTTGATGTAGACGTAGGAGTTCGGTTCGGCGGTCAGGAAGAAGCTGCCGTAAGTGGCGAGCGCGAAACCGTGGCCGGCTATTTCGCGATTGCCGGCGTCGGTCACGCGCGCTTCAATGCGATACACCAAGTCCTGCTTCTTGCTGTCAACGCGCGTCGGCACCGTGATCTGCAGTTTGCCGTCAGCGTCGAGCGTGCCGCTCTGCTCGGTCTCCTGATCGCCGCCGTAGGAGTCATCATTCTGGGCATCGGCGTTGTCGCTTTGATCGCCTTCGCCGCCGGCATCCGCCTGATCTTCATCTTCGTCGTGGCCCATCGGCCAATAGGTCGAAGTGTGTACCACCCACTTCACCTTTGCGTTCGCCACCGGCTCGCCAAAGTAATAGCGCGCGTCGATGGTTGCCTCGATCGGTTGCCCCTCCAGTACGCGCGGCGTTTGCGCCGTCACCTTCACCGCGTACTCGGGCTTCTTGTAATCCTCAACCGAGAAGCTGGTGCCTTCGACGTAGCGCTCGCCCATCTGCATCGACAGGTAATACGATCCCAGCTTGGCGTCCGCGGGAATTGTGTAGTTCCAATTCGCCGTTCCCATTTCGCTGAGCTTCACCGTCTGCGTCCACATCACCTCATAGGTCTGCGGATCGCGCATCTCCAAGCTTAGATTCTGGCCTTGAGGGACGGTGTAGGCGCTCGAAGTTTGGGCGCGTACGATGCTCTTGAAGTGCACCGTGTCGCCGGGCCGATAGACCGGGCGATCGGTGTAGGTGTAGCCCTTCAGGTTGCGATCGGGCGCGTTGCCCAGGTTCCACGCGCCCGGCGTGTTGATCGCGAACTGATCGGCGCCGGTCGCCAGCACGGCGACGTTCTCCGGCTTGGCGTCGTTAATGGGAGTGTCGACCAAGCCTTGCTGGTCAGTCGTTTTCGAAGCGACTTCCTTCTGATCGATCCACACCCGCACTGTCATGCCGGCGATGGGATCGCCGCTGCGTCGATCGACCACGAAGCTCATCAGCCGTCCCGGCCCGGCCTTGGTGATGATTGCCACCTCGGTAATCACGACGATGGTGTAGGCGCGCAGTTTGCCATCGGTGGCTTCGACCAGATACACACCCTTGTCGCTCACCGGGACGGCGACGGTCATGCTCTCCCATTGCTCGTGCGCCGGGACCGACCACTTCCAAACCGATACCACTTGTTGCTGATTGAGCACGGGCACTTGCGCGAAGGTCTCGATTCTTGGCCCCTGCTTCTTCTCGCCGCCGCCCAACTCCCACAGGCGAATCCGGTGCCGCGAATCGGGCGAGAACTGGCCGCGGATGAAGTCGCGAATCCAGGTCCAGATGCGACGCTTCCACGCATGAAATTTTTCCAGCCAGGTGTGCGCTTGCTTGGGCATGGCCGGTCCCTGCCCGCCGAAGTTGTGCAGCTCCTGCATCTGGCTAAAGAACTTCACTGGATTGTTTACCCGGTAGACGCGGAACTCCAGTTGATTCACGTTGTGAGCGTTGATCGAGATCTCCGGCTTCTCGCCGGGCAAGTAGGTGCGCTGGCTGGTGAGCGAGAACCACGATTGGGTATCGGCATCCGGTTGCGCCAGCAAAGGCAGGACGAAGAGTTGAAGTAAAAGGACAACAACCATGTGGCGCAACGGAAACGACAAGACGAGACGCCGTCGCAAAATCTGATCTGAAGCGCTGTTCGGGTAGAGAGGACCTTCAGGTCTGGGTTCAGCCATTCCAGTCCAATTCTTGCGAGCAGGCTTCAGCCTGCGGCAGCGGTTCGGCAGCACGTTTGTTTCGCCGGCTGAAGCCGGCTCCATCTCGGACAGAGGCTGTGACGCGGACCTGAAGGTCCGCTCTACCCGCAACTTCGTTTTCACCCGTGTTCGCAAACCGGAGGCAATTGTCCGGGCAGATTCGATGAATCGACTTGAGCCCTCTGCTTGCGGTTCATAGCGACGCCCTCGCATCACTCGGCCCCCCGCAGGATGTTCCAGCGATAGACACCGAGGAACCCGGGGTTTGACGCAATCGGCCGCCAGCGCGCGTCGGGATAGTTCAGGAGTTGCGCGACCGAGAGACGACGGATTTCACCCGGCGTACTCCCGCTCGGACCGGTGTGGTAGATCAGGAATTGCTCGCTGTCCGGCCTTACCTGACTGTGGCCCAGGAAAATCATGGCGTGGAACGGCATCTTCCCACCGTCATGGCGAAAGAACAACAAATCGCCGGGACGAGCGCGCGCCAGGTCTCGCCCGACAGAAAACGTGTTGTGCCGCCACAGCGTCTCCACATCGGCGAACTGCGCGAACCCGCCATCGCGCGGGTCACTGGCCGTAAACGTTCCGCCACGCACGCGAAACAGCGCGGCCGCTACCGGCGTATAGGGATATTGATACTGCTGAATGTCGCTGGCCGAAGCCGGCCCAGCCAGCGCCACGGTCCGCGTCCACGCCGCGTCGTGCTCGCGCAATGCTTCCCGATAGGCGAAACGCAGTAGCGCGGCGCAATCGCCAATCTCCGGCGGCAGTGAGTTGTCTCGGTAATACTGCGATTCCGCCAGCAGCGTGAACCAATGGCGGAAAGCCAGCCGGTCGGCGGGGTCGTGCAGCCGCAGGAAATCCGGCGTGCCGTCGCCCACGGTGTCGCCGTTATCGGGCGTCGTCCGCAGCGTGATTTCCTGCGGCGTAAAGCCGGGGGCGGTGATTCGCACCTTACTGCCGCCGGGCAGCACTCCCGCTCTCAGCGACGCGGTTGCCGAGACGCCCGCGATGCTCAAGGACTCGACCGCGGCACCATGTGGAGTTTCCACTTCCACGTGCAAGCCACGTAGACCGCGGCCATTCGAGGAGCGGATCGTCAGTTCGGAGGAGGTGAAACCGTCGGCGGGAATCGTAGCAGCGGAGAGCCGCCAGACCAACGACGCGGGGGTCAGCGCGCGGTGCACGGTGAACGCGCACACCGCCGTCGCTATCGCGAGCACAGCCACCACTGCCAACCAGCGAGGCACGCCGCGCATGAATGGTCATCCTCCGCGGGAGCACGGATTATAAATGTAAGGGGACGGGTTGGCTAGCGGCAGTTGGCGCATGAGGGTGAGGGTTGGCGAAAAGAAGATCTTCTCGAGGCCGAATCCCTCCGGCGGTCAGTCAATCCAGTCGGCGAGACGCCACGCCCGGCACGCGCCACCCAATCCCGTGACGGCGGTTGAGTTCGGGCCGCTTTGTCTGCAAGAGCGCCGCCCAGGTCCTGCCGACATTGCCGAAGCCCACGATGCAAAGTTGTAGGTGCGGATGCAGGTGTCTTCGGGATGAGGGGCGTTACTCCTATTGCAAATGCCGTGTAGACGCCGAAATTACATCTCCACCCGGTCCTGAGTTTTCGCACGATTTTCGTACCCGTCGGCCTGGGTTACGCATCCACTAGGGTGGGGACAGTCACAGGCGCGGGAAAAGCCTCAAATGGGTAGCCTTGCGGTCGCCCTGGTCAGATATAATCTCGGGTTAAGCTGAATCCCCAATAGTGAAATTCTACCGATCGCCGCAGCGTGTGAACGAACTCCGGCCGGCAGGTTCTTCGGGCCCGCAGCTGACAAATCTGTACTACTCCGCTATTGAAGGAGATCGCAATGGCCATCAAGGCAAGTGACTTCGTCTGGAACAATGGTCACCTGGTTCCCTGGGATGACGCCAAGATCCATGTGATGGCTCACGTGGTGAACTACGGCTCATCGGTATTCGAGGGAATTCGCTGCTATCAGACGCCCAAAGGTCCCGCCATTTTTCGGTTGCGGGACCACACCCTCCGCCTGCTCCAGTCCTGCAAGATTTACCGCATTGACCTGGACTTTACGCTGGACGAGCTGTGCCAGGCCACGGTTGAGCTGGTGACCGCCAACAAGGTGTCGCCCTGCTACATCCGCCCTATCGTGTTGCGGGGTTACGGGCAAGTTGGCGTCAACCCCTTTAACTCGCCCATCGAGGTGTACATCGCCAACTACGAGTGGGGTAAGTACCTGGGCAGCGCCGACTCCGACGATGGCGTGGATGTTTGCGTTTCCTCATGGACGCGTCTGGCGCCCAATACCATGCCGACCATGGCCAAAGCCGGCGCCAACTACATGAACTCGCAGCTCATCAAGATGGAAGCTATCGTCAACGGCTACAGCGAAGGCATCGCACTCGACGTCAACGGCTACGTCAGCGAGGGCTCGGGCGAGAACATCTTTATCGTGCACAAAGACCGCATCTACACCCCGCCGCTAGGCAACAGCGTCCTCCCGGGCATTACTCGCAATTCGGTCATCCACATCGCCCAGGAGCTGGATATTCCCGTGATCGAGCAGATCATCCCGCGTGAGATGCTCTACATCGCCGACGAGCTGTTCTTTAGCGGGACGGCCGCCGAGATCACGCCCATTCGTTCGGTAGACAAGATCACGGTCGGCCACGGTATCGCTGGTCCCATCACCAAGGCGGTTCGCCGCCAGTTCTATGGCATCGTGAACGGCACCGCCGAAGACCGTTTCAACTGGATGACACCGGTTCCGGTAAAGCAGACCGTGACCGTGTAGGCGAGGCTCGAGCAAAGAAACAAGGGCGCACAGGATGCGCCCTTTGCATGGCCTGCAACCGCGAAGTCCTGTTTCAGAATTCCATCGTCTTTAATTCGGGGCTGACAATCAGCGGCGCTTCAGTCGCTCGCTGCACGTCCTCCATAGTCAGCCCAGGCGCCATCTCCTCCAGCACCAGGCCGGTCTGCGTGACCCGGATGTAGGCCATCTCGGTGACGATGTTGTGCACCACGCGTAAACCGGTAATGGGCAGCGTGCAACGTTTCAGGATCTTGGGAGCGCCGTCGCGGGTGGTGTGCTCCATGGCCACGATGACGCGCCTGGCGCTCGCTACCAAGTCCATGGCGCCGCCCATGCCCTTGACCATCTTGCCGGGGATCATCCAGTTGGCCAGATTGCCATCTTCGTCCACTTCCATAGCGCCCAGCACGCTGAGGTCGATGTGACCGCCGCGAATCATGGCGAACGATTCGGCGCTGGAGAAATAGGCGGTGCCCGGCAGTTCGCTCACGGTTTCTTTCCCCGCATTGATCAGGTCGCCATCTTCCTCGCCGGCGAGCGGATAAGGGCCGACTCCCAACATGCCGTTCTCGCTCTGCAGCACAACTTCGATGCCCGGAGGCACGCAGTTAGCTACCAACGTCGGCATGCCAATCCCGAGGTTGACGTAGAAGCCGTCACGCAACTCACGAGCCACGCGGCGCACAATGCGATCGCGTTTCTCCGTGTCCTTCTGCTTGCCAACTTTTTCACTTGCCATCGACTTCTCCCGCCTCGCGAATTGGGCGATTACGCCTTGCGCAGCGTCCGCCGCTCGATGCGCTTCTCGTACCCCGCCCCCTGAAAAATCCGCTGTACGTAGACGCTGGGCGTATGCACCTGCTCCGGTTCGATCTCGCCGGGTTCGACCAGGTGCTCGACCTCGGCAATGGTAATCTTCGCCGCCGTTGCCATCATTGGATTGAAGTTTTGCGCGGTCTTGCGATACACCAGATTTCCCCAGCGATCGCCCTTCCATGCCTTGATCAGTGCGAAGTCGGCTTTCAGCGCGCGCTCCAGCACATAAGGACGTCCGTCAAACTGGCGCGACTCCTTGCCTTCGGCCACGACCGTGCCGAACCCGGTGGGCGTGTAGAACGCTGGAATTCCCGCGCCGCCGGCGCGTATGCGTTCAGCCAACGTGCCTTGGGGAACCAGTTCGAGATCGATGCGGCCGGTCAGCACCATCTCTTCCAGCAAGCGGTTCTCGCCGACGTAGCTGCCTTTGTGAGACGCGATCTGTCCGGCGGCCAGCATCAGCCCGAGGCCGAAGTCATCCACGCCGACGTTGTTGCTGATAGTGTGAAGGTCCTTGACGCCTTTCTTCACCAGCGCGCGGATGAGGTTCTCCGGGATGCCGCACAGGCCGAACCCTCCGACCATCAGGGTTGCGCCGTCATGAATGTCGTGGACGGCCTCGTCGGCGTTCGCAACTACCTTGTTCATTGGCATAGTGGATTCTTAAGGACTGACGATTCTACCTGCCGCGCTGGCGATGGACAATGCATCCCGTTACGGCATCCAACAACTATTGTGGTGAGTTACATGTGTTCCCGGGATGTTTGTCATCCCGACCGGAGCGGAGGGACCTGAGGTGCAAAGGTTTCCCTCTCGACAAAACATCAAGTTGCGCAATAACTCTTAGCCCCTGCCTTCGCCAAACCGATTCGCGCTCTCGAACATCTCCCGCAATCCTGGTCCGCGCAAGTTTTCCCGCAGATGCGCCAACTCCTGCTCGAAGCGTTGCAGCGCCTCGTCGATGTTTTCGCTGTTAGTGAGCGCAATATCGCGCCACATCGAATATGGACTGTGCGCGATTCGCGTCATTTCGCGCAGGGCGCGGCCGCCGATCTGTGCCACCGTTTCGTCATCGCCCAGTTCCTCGCGCAGCATGGATGCCAGCGCCGTGGCCATCATCTGCGGCAGATGGCTGATCCACGCGCACAGCCGATCGTGCCGCTGCGGATCGATGGCGATGACGCGCGCGCCAATCGAGCGCAACAATTCCATATATTCCTGCTGCTGCGTTGTGTAGGACTTCTCCGGGTCGATGGGTGTGACCAGCCACACCGCATCGCGGAACAAATTCGAGTCGGCATGTTCGATTCCGCCATGCTCTTTGCCAGCCATGGGATGGCCGGGCAGTATTCGCGCTGCGGCGTTGTCGCCCAGCACCAGGCGCGCGCGTTCGACGAGCTGTTCCTTCGTGCTGCCGGTATCGGTAATAAGCGTGCCTGCCGGAATCGCCGGTGCAAGCCGTTCGAGCAGCGAAAGAATAGCGCCCACCGGAGTCGCCAGTACCACAATGTCCGAATCCAGTGCCGCTTCTCGCGGATCGGATGCGCCACGGTCGATGGCTCCGCGGGTGATCGCCGCGTCAAGCACTTCCGGCTTGTCGCAGCCCACGATGGTTCCGGCGAATCCCGTTTGACGAAGCGCCAGGCCGAGCGATCCGCCGATCAGCCCCGTGCCCACAATCGTGATCTGTCGAATCGCCATGCTCTCCTGAAGGAAGTTTAAATCGTGCGACCGACGGCGGGAGCGATCATCCGCAACTGATCCATCAGCTCGGCGAACTGCTCGGGAAAGAGCGACTGCGCTCCATCGGAGAGCGCCTCGTCGGGCGAAGGATGTACCTCGATGAGCAGCGCATCCGCACCGGCGGCAACGGAGGCGCACGCCATGGGAGCAACCTTGTCACGCAATCCGGTTCCGTGCGAGGGGTCGGAAGTGATCGGCAAGTGCGACAGCTTGTGCACGACGGGAATGGCCGAGATGTCGAGCGTGTTGCGGGTGTAGGTCTCGAAGGTGCGAATACCGCGCTCGCACAGGATGACCTGATAATTGCCGCCGGACATGATGTACTCGGCGGACAACAACATCTCTTCGATGGTGGCTGCGATACCGCGCTTCATCAATACCGGTTTGCGCACCTTGCCCAGCTCGCGCAATAGGTTGAAGTTTTGCATGTTGCGCGCGCCCACCTGGAAAATGTCGATGTAGGGCAGCATGAGCTCGATCTGCGAGATTTCCATCACCTCGCTGATCACCATCAGCCCGTAGCAATCGCCGGCTTCGCGCAGCAGCTTGAGCGCGTCCAGGCCGAGTCCCTGGAATGTGTAAGGGGAGCTGCGCGGCTTGAAAGCGCCGCCCCGCAAGACTTTCGCGCCAGCCCGGCCCACGATCTCAGCGGCAGCAAAGAGCTGCTCGCGCGACTCCACTGAGCAGGGGCCAGCCATGACGACCACTTGCTTACCGCCGATCTCTACCCCATTCGGCAATCGCACGATCGTGCCTTCGTGCCGAAATTCGCGTCCTACCAACTTGTAGGGAGCACTGATGCGGTGCACTCCCTGTACGCCGGGAAGCACCTCGAGTTCACGAATGTCGAAGTCGATGCGCTTGCCCACCGCCGCCAGTACGCTTTGTCGCGCACCGGTTGTGCGATGCACCGCAAAGCCCATCTTGACCAGATGGTTGGTGACCTCCTGGATCTGGTCGTCGGTCGCGCTCTCCCACATCGCCACAATCATGATTTCCGCTCTTCGCCTTTCGTGTTTAGCCGGTAGCCAGCCCGCTCTTGACCTTTAGCTAGCCCTTAGCCCTAAGCACTGCCGTTTAATCGTTGGCTTCCAATTCGGTGGGCTCTTTTTCATTTCCAGCCTCCGGCGCCATCTCGTCGCGCTGAATCTGCCTCATCACGTCAATCAAGCGTTCATACACCTGGCGGAGCTGCCTGTCCGAAAGCGGTCCCGGATTATTGCGCGCGATGTTTTCGTAGATGATCTTTTCGCGATTCGGCTCGTAGATGGGCATGGAGGAATTGCGCTTCAGCTTGCCGATCTCGTGCGCGCATTGCGCCCGCTCATTCAATAACTGCACCAATCGGCGGTCCAGATCGTCAATCTTCTTGCGCCAGTCCGCGATATCCATGTTCTATCCGCCTCTTGGTGGTGTGACTGCGGCAGCCTAACTTCCGGCCGCAGTGGATTGCGTTGCTCCGGTGAGGGAAGCTAAGAATTCTGACACAGCCGCAGCTTCCTGTCCCGGGTTTTGTTCGACCGTCTGTACGATTGCACTGCCGACCACGGCCGCATCCGCGAAGCTGCCAACCTCAACGAACTGCTCTGGCGTCGAGATACCAAAGCCGACTGCGATCGGCAATTTGGTGTACGCTCGCAGGCGCTCGACCAGGGAGCGCGCATCGCCCGCCAGCTCCTGTCGTGTTCCTGTAATGCCGGTACGCGAGATGGCATACACAAAGCCGCGTGAGTGTTTGGCGATGGCGCGCAGCCGCTGCTCGGTGCTGGTGGGAGCGGCCAGAAAAACGGGCGCGAGTTTGTGCGCCTTCATCGCGCGCAGATACTCGACCGCTTCCTCTAGTGGAAGATCAGTCACCAGCGCTCCATCGATTCCGGCGTCGGCGGCGGCGGAGCAAAACTTCTGCAGCCCAAACTGCAGAATGGGATTCAAGTAAGAAAAGATGATAAGGCCGGCATCGGACTGTTCTCGGATCTGGCGAGCTACCTCGATCACGCCGGCCAGATTGGTGCCATGCTCCAGCGCACGTTCGCTGGCCCGCTGGATGACCGGTCCGTCGGCCACCGGATCGCTGAACGGCACGCCTAATTCGATCACGTCAGCGCCGGCTTGGATGGCCGCCAGCGCCACATCACGCGACGTGTCCAAACTGGGATCGCCGCAGGAGATATACGCCACCAGTCCCGGCTGCCTATTGAATCGAATTGACATGGTTCTCCCGAGGCCACGATACTTAGAACTGCAGGTTCTCCCGCAAAATTCCGATGTCTTTGTCGCCACGACCGGAGACGTTAACTATCACAATGTCAGACTGCGACATTGTGGGAGCACGCTTCAGGCACTCGGCCACGGCATGCGCCGACTCCAGCGCGGGAATGATGCCTTCCATTCGCGCCAACTTCAGGCAGGCATCGAGCGCCTCCTGATCGCTCGCCGAGACATACTCCGCCCGGCCTTGATCGTGCAGCAACGCGTGCTCGGGACCGATCGCGGGATAGTCGAGTCCGGCAGAAACCGAGTGGGTCAACGCAATTTGCCCCGCCTTGTCTTGCAGCACGTAGGAATAAGTACCTTGCAACACGCCGGGAGCGCCGCCGTCGAAGCGCGCCGCATGTTCACCCAGGGAGTGGCCGCGCCCGCCGGCCTCAACGCCGATCAGCTTGACCTCGGCGTCCTTGATGAATTCATAGAACACGCCAATGGCATTGGAACCACCGCCCACGCAGGCAATCACCGCCGAGGGCAGCCGGCCTTCGGCCTTCAGGATCTGCTTGCGTGCCTCCTGGCCGATGACGCGATGAAAGTCGCGCACCATCGTAGGGTAAGGATGCGCTCCCAACACGCTGCCCAGCAGGTAATGGGTTGTCCGAACGTTGGTGACCCAATCGCGCATGGCCTCGTTGATAGCGTCCTTTAGAGTACGCGAACCTGACTCCACGCCGCGCACTTCGGCGCCCAGCAGCTTCATGCGAAAGACATTCAGCTCCTGCCGCCGCATGTCTTCGGTGCCCATGTACACCACGCACTCCATGCCAAACAGCGCACAGACGGTTGCGGTGGCGACACCGTGTTGGCCGGCGCCGGTCTCGGCGATAATGCGATGCTTGCCCATCCGCCGCGCCAGCAGCGCTTGCCCGATACAGTTGTTGATTTTGTGCGCGCCGGTGTGCAGCAGATCTTCACGCTTCAGATAGATCTTGGCGCCGCCCAACTCTTCCGTCAGCCGCTCGGCGAGAAACAGCGGAGTGGGACGTCCCGCGAAGTCGGCCAGCAAACGACGGTAGTCGTCGCGGAACGACTTGTCCTTGCGCGCTTCGGCATAGGCAGCTTCAAGCTCCTGCAAGGCTGCCATCAGGGTCTCGGGCACATAGCGCCCTCCGTAGGCACCGAAGCGTCCGGCGACGGCGCGTTTCGGCGGCTGGCCTTCCGTGGCCGGCATTACCGCCGGCGGTGAACTCTGCGTGCTGCGGGTTTCTTCCATAATCGCGATTTACCTCACGCTTACCTGCGCCCGGCGCACTGCGGCTACAAAATCTCCCAACCTCGTTTCATCTTTCCTGCCTGGCTCACGCTCCACGCCTGAGACTACATCGACGCCCCAAGGACAAAACAATCGGAGCGCCTCGCCGACATTCCGTGGGTTCAGGCCGCCGGCGATAATCACTGGGACAACTGCCTGAATCTCCGCCGCCAGCGGCACGGCGTCTTCCCAAGCGAAGGGAATGCCGGTTCCGCCCGGCTTTGCAGCCGATCCCGAATCGAGCAAGACGGCATCAATGCTATCGCACGATCCTAAGTATCCTGCAACCATGTCCTTCCCGCTCAACAGTTCGCTGGCTAGCAGGGTCTTGATGATCCTGCGACTGCCCAGCGCGTGCCGAAACTGCGGCAACTGTTCCGCCGGTTCGTTTCCGTGCAATTGCACTCCGGTCAATCTGACTAGCGTAACAATCTCAGCCACGCGCGCCGGCGATTCGTTCACAAAGATTCCGATTTTCTCCACTCCATCCGGCAGTGCGGCGACGATCTCTGCCGCCCGCGCGATTTCAACTTGCCGCGGACTGGGCGCAAAAATGAACCCCAGAGCATTGGCTCCGGAGGCAATGCTCATTTGCGCGTCATGCAGGTTGGTGGTCCCGCAAAACTTTATCCAAGTCATGGCGACCACGCTCCGGCCGGCATCAGCGGGCGGCCACCGACTGCGCCAACAAGTCGCGCAGCGCGTCACCCGGACACCTGGCCCGCATCAGTGACTCGCCAATCAGGAAAGCGTCGAACCCGGCCTGCCGCAAGCGGGCAACGTCGTCAGCACTCTCGATACCGCTTTCTGCGACCTTCAATACCCCGGCGGGAATCAGCTCAGCCAACCGCAAAGAAGTATTCAGATCGACTTGCAAGGTGTGCAGGTTGCGGTTGTTGACGCCGATGGTCTGGCAACCGGCATCGAGCGCGCGCTGTAGCTCCGCGTCATCATGCACTTCGCAGAGGACGTCGAGTTCTAGTTCGCGGGCGCGTTTGCCCAGCGATGCCAGGTCGGCTTGGCTGAGGACGGCGACAATGAGCAAGATCGCGTCGCCGCCGTGCGCCCTGGCTTCCATCAGCTGGAACGGGTCGACGATAAAGTCTTTTCGCAGGCAAGGCAGACGGGTCGCTTCTGAGGCGATCTTCAGATTTTGCAGAGAGCCTTGGAAATACTGCTCGTCGGTGAGTACCGAAAGTGCCGCAGCGCCAGCCGTTTCCAACTCCCGCGCCAGCTTGGCCACGGGAAAATCGGCGCGAATCAGCCCTTTGGATGGGGACGCCTTCTTGAGTTCCGCGATTACGGCGACGCCTGCCTGTGCCGCCGACAGCAGAGAGTGGCGAAACCCCCTTGGCTGGTGAGTCTCAGCGGCCACGCCCATCGCACCAAGATCGGCCGACGCTTTGGCGGTGGCAACCTGGCGGCGAGTGGCGGCGACGATTTCTTCCAACTTGGTGGGCACGTTGCAAAAAGTATACCTGTTGAGACAGGTTGCCGGCGGGCGCCGACGAATTGCCATCCGACCGTCCCGACCCGCCGCCCCGTGCCTGCCATCTTCCTTTAGACTAGGAGCAGTGAGGATTGAATGGCTGTTACCCAGGAAGAAGTCATCTCGGCACTAAAAGAATGTTACGACCCAGAAATTCCGGTGAACATCGTCGATCTGGGATTGATCTACGAAGTTCGCGTGAGGCCCACCGAAGTGGTCACCCTTGAGGGTGACG
>Ga0302320_10009870_pt1 | contig 20448 bp, 21 predicted proteins | sample Bog_T0_3_FD_202130 | JGI IMG/M metagenome (GOLD analysis project Ga0302320, IMG submission 202130) | Peat permafrost microbial communities from Stordalen Mire near Abisko, Sweden - Bog_T0_3 | ecosystem: Environmental > Terrestrial > Soil > Wetlands > Peat | place: Sweden: Abisko, Stordalen Mire...
CCCTTCCCTGCCCTCATATTACAAATTAAAAAAAAAAAATTTCTTCCCTCCTCAAAAATACACATTTTCAAAAAAAATATATTATCCTAAAAAAACTTACTTGGTTGAGACTGCTGCTGTTGTTGATGACCACCCTCAGTAGGTCTATCTTTCCAACTCATATTTTTTATTTTTTCCAAGAGCATTCTTCTTTCTTCATTGGACATAGCAGACATTTGTTGTGATGGCACATTCATACCTTTGTTGTTTGCCCCTGTTTGACCAGCAACACCACCACTGCCACCATACCCGCTGGCCATTTGATATCCACCAGCATTCATTTGGTTATATGTATTAGGATTAACTTGACCAGGGTAAAAATTTGGGTTTTGATTTTGCATTGGAGGAAAGTTTTGAGGGTTTTGAATTGGAGGTTGTTGTTGTTGCCTCATATACATGTTTGGGTTGCTCATGTAATTACCCATATTCTGTCCAATATAATTTGGATTCATGTCTTCAGGGTACATCGAGGGGTTAACGAAATTTTGGGGGTTTGGTCGATCATAATAATTTGGGTTATTATGCATAAAACCAGGAATTTTTTGGTTTGGCATCATACCTTGGTTTGTTTGGTTTTGAGGTGGGATAGATTGGGAAGGAATTTGATAGCCAGTTTGCATCGTGGGAGGCCCATTATTCATTGGAGGACCAATAGGTTTGTTTTGCATGATTTGAATAGTGTTTGATGGTGGCATATTTTTCTGAACAGGTGTAAGATTTTCAGCCACATTAGCAGCCATTTGCATATCTCTGGATTTGTTATAATCAACAGGTGTTTGAAGAGGTGGTTGATTGTATTGATTGGTTGGTGGAATTCTTTGTGGCATTGGTTGCATTTGATTTTGGATTGGAGTTGTGGGCTGGGATTTCTGTTCATTCACTACATTTGATTGTGTCACCCCTTTGTTATTGTCCATTCGTCCTCTCTGAAATTGGGGATTAGGGTTCATTTGGAAATTTCCGCCTTGCCCTTTGGATTGACTAGAATTATTAGGGTCTTGGTTGAATTGTGAAATGGGGTATCTATTTTGACCTTGCTGATTTTGGGAATACTGTGAATATACCAAATCATCTTGTCCCGACTAAATAAAAGTTAAATTCTTTAAAATTTTAATTTCAAAAATAACCATGTGATGCTCCTTTAATTTGGTGGGACTCGGTGTTCTGACTAAAACTTCACTTTGTGGTTGATTCATGGAAATGTCTTTTTCTTTTGTTTCTGAGGCTTCCATTTGTGGAGGTTTTATTGAAATCTTGGTTTTTTCAAAGTCATCAACATGTGTGGAGGGGGGTCTTCCTAATTGAGATTGTATATTACGAGCAGGAGGAGTAAAATTCGCTGAGCTCGGTAATGATTTTTTCGAAGGGTTCGAATTGACATTATATGCCTGCACAGGGGGGTTATTTTGTGGAACATAAGAAATGGGTTTAGTCAAAGGTGTTTCCGAAAATGGTGTTTCTGCTACTTTTTTTTCTAAAAAAAAAAAAAAAATTTTATAAAAAAAATATATAATTTTGTTTATTTACTTGTTGATAAGGAAATTGTGATATCCAAAGGTTTCGGAGAATAAGCAGAATATTGGGAAATGATGGCTTTTTGATAGGGGACAATTGTTGTGAAGAATTCAGATTGCGTGGAATAAATGGATTTGAGGAAATTTTGGATGAAATGGGATTTGGAATTCAATTTGATACAAATAAAGGGTGAAATTGAGTTTTCCTCCTTTTTTTCATGGAGGATGTTTTTGGCAGTGATATTGTCAAGATTTAAGTATTTCAGGTTCATCTCGGACATAAAAGGACAAGAAAAGGATGAAACATGAGGTAAATTCAAGGAAATGTTCATGATATTCAAAATCCCAAGGCGCGACTCCTTCCAAAAGTCTTTTTTTTCTTCATAAATAAGCTCATAAATTGACTTTTCGATTTTTTTCTGGATAGTTTTTATTATTTTATCAGTGTAATTAACGGTTCCTGCGGTTTCTATTTGTTGGATTGAGGATTTGGAGGTTTTGAGATGTTTTTTTTCCATCATGAATTTATTGAGATCCTCGAATTTCGTCATTAGATCTCTTGGATTTGGCAATTCGAGGTTTTTATCAATATCCTTCTTATATTCATTATTACTTAAGAAACCTAACAAAATGTTCAATTCCAATGAAGCAACATGAAGTTTTTTCACGATTTTCTTACAAAAGATAAAGTTGTTTTCATCTTTGTTGTAGAGGTTTCTGGAGAGGAAATCAGTGAAATGTTTGAATTTTCTATCAATAAGACTGTTCAAAACGGTGAAATAGTCCATCAAAGAAGCTGTTGATGCGTTTTTTATGTTAAAATTCAAGAGAACTCCAGATAATGCCTTCAATAAATTCTGATGATTTTCATAGTTCTTGTTTTTGTCCAAGACAAAGACTTTCAAAGCATTTTTACGTTTCTCAGAGTTATAAAAACTCATTCCGGTAGAAGCGCTTGGATTTGGATTCAAGGTTAAATGGATAAGAGCAAAAAGCATATTCTCCAAGATTTTATAAACTTGGTAATGTATTTTGTTGATCTTGGTAAATTCATAATTTTCTTGGCTTAAAATCTTCATAATTGACAAGAAGACCTCTCCCAAATTGATCAAAGGGCTTGGCTTGATTGGTATGATTCTGAGATAATCTGTATAAAGAAGAACATTTTGTCCAATGACATTTTTGGCCATCTTTGCTATGATCTTCAAACTGAGATTAATGGATTTGCAAATAGCGAGGATATTTTCATCAGAATAATTGAAATTTGGATCAACCATGGCTTCGGAATCCTTTCTAGGATAATCTTTTTTATAAGATTCTGAATTGGAACTTGCTTTGCGACTCATTTTTGAAGGTGTTGGGATTTTCTCTTGTTCAGGGAAGAATTTCCGAAGGAAAAGGTTTGGGAAATCCAAAAAACTGCTCAAAAACTTGCAAATGTCTTGATGTTTGGATACACTTGGAATGTCTTCGACCAAATAATAATTTTCTTTAAATGTTTCCACTAATTAAAACACCAATTTTTTAAAATATAAACAAAAAAAATAAAGTTACTTAATCCATTGATTGAATAATCAAAATCACAAATGATTTCCAAAAATGACAAGATGTCATTTCGTAATTGGAAAAGCTCCGAAAGAGAAGAAATGTTGGAACTGGTGATTGTGATCAGATTTATTTCATCCTCCGAGACTTGTAAGATAGGCAGGAGGATTTTCAAGAAATCTTTCAAAATCACAGTGCTCATGAAACAATGTGATAAGAGGCATTTTTTCATGAAAAAGAGAATTTTGCCTATTTCCTTGAACAAGACATCTTTATCCGAATTAAGCTTCGATTTTTTCTGCATCTAAAAAATTTTAAATAAAAGATAAATTTAAATGAAAATATAAAAAGGTTACGGTCATCAAATTTTCCTCTTGCATATCTCCTTTAATTTCATCATAAATTATTTTTAGGTTTTTTTCGAACACATTATATACTCCAACCACCAAATCATAATCTTGAAGGCTAATTACCGCTTCACAAAAATGCAAAGTGCCCAACATCATATATTTGGAGTCCCAAAAGAAGTTCCTCGACATTATGACATCTATGATTTTTTCTTTCGGCGTTAAGGTCCCACCTAGCTTCTCCCTTTTTGCTAATTCGTCTTTCGAATTTAATGGTCTTAAAATCTTCGCCAATGAATCTTTACATGATTTTTCACTAAAAGAACCAAACTTAATCAAACTAGCTAATAAGTAAAGTGCTGCTGGTCTTTTATACAGCTCACCAAAAGATTTTTCATATAGGAAATGAATCAAAAATTCTTGGGAATTGGGAAACTCTAACCAAATACTCAAACAATCAAGAATTAACTCATGTAATTTGATGAGATTTTCTTTGTCAAGTGATGTAGAGCTAACATTCAAATTTGTGAAATCACTATCCATGGATGTGAAGACAAAGATTGCTGAATATAATTCAAAGTAGACAGTCAAAAGTTCAGCATTGTTATATTCTTTATGATCTTCGGAGCTGCTTCTGAACTGAACTCTCAAATTTAGCAGGCTCACACAGTGTATTATAGTTTCTATGTAGGAGTCAATGAGTTTATTGGGGTTGATTATTTGATTGATTAGAAGTTGGAATTCTTTTTTCTAAATAATTATTTTATTAAAGTATATCTTTCTTTTTGAAAAAAGTTACTTCAGAGGTTATGGCAGATAATATGCCGGTGATTTTTTGCAAGAATACAATGAGGACCGATACGAAATCGTTTTCGTATAAAATCAAAAAAATATTCTTGTTATAGGTAACCTTTTTTTAATTATGTAATTATTTCAGAATTGTTTTTTTTTATTACTAGGATGTTAAAAAGCTTCAACGATGAATGGAAATATATCAAGCTGGAGTCAGTTGTTTGAAGATCCCCGAAGAAAAGCACATCTTCTTTCAAAGTGACCAACGATGACTTTTGAACTTTGTTTTTGGCTTGTTGTTCGGTTTGTTTTTTCTTTCCAACAACTAGAAAAAATGACAGAGATGGTAATGAAAAAACAAAATTGTAAATAAAATCAAAGAAAAAACAATTCAAAATAAAAATTACAATCTAATTTGGGTGTCGTGTATTTCAATCTATGTGTGAAATCTTTGATTAATTTGAGTAAACCTTCTCTTTCAAAAACTCCAATTGGATCCAAATAGTTTTTTAAAAGATTTATTGGCTATTTCAAAAGAAATAATATTTTTAACATAATATTTTTTCGCATAATTACATTATTTTCCTGTTCTTCATCGTCCAAATTTTTTTTCTCGTTGCTTTGTTCCTCTTTTTCTTTATCCATCTTATTTGTTTTAACTCTGAAAGATTTAAGTTTTTCCAAAATTTCCAATATTTTTTTGGCATTTGGAATGAAAATTCTTCCATCATCCTCAATTGCCACTAAAAATTTATTTATATACTGAAGAAAAACATAATTTCTTTACTTTTGTAAAGAATTTCGCAAATGAGGTTTATTTCAATTTCTTTAATCAAAAACTCCTCAAAATTTTTCACCGAAGCGACAAAAATTAGAATATTGAAAAGATAATCATTGGAGAAAATTTTCCGACAAGCGAAATTAGACAATTTGTTTTTACCACAAATATTCGCCAGATCGCTCAAAAGAATGACCATGTTTTCATCAATGCTATTTGCTAGAATTTTAACACAAATGGTGTCCATTAGATTTATTATGGAAATTGAATATTTCAAAATAAAGGCAAGTTGTCTAGCAAATATTCCAATTTTTATTTCCTGATAGTTTTCATCCTTCGTTTGAAGACCATCATTCATTTCTGAGATGATGATCGAGTCACTATCGAGAGCCCATTGTTCAAAGCAACAATTCAAATTATTTTCGTCAAATATTGATTTCACATCAATTTTCTCTGTATTAGCTTCATATTTCTTTAAGCCGGTTTGGAAAAGTTGCATTATTTGAAACAGCAACTTTAAGAAGCTATGATTTTGAATAAAACAGAAAATGCCTCCCTTTGAACATAAGAGATGTGCTAAAATTTGATAGATCTGTTTGAAAAGTTTGAAAAAAATGGGACTTTGCCTGATATATTCGTTAGACTATAAATTTTTTTTTATTTTTTATTGAAATTAATTTTATTTTTACCAAAAGGATCAAAAATGATGGAAGCATATTCATTTTGATTAGGAATTGGCACATTCCATTATTTACTAAGTGTGTGTCATGAATCAAAATAAAAATCAGGTTTGAGTATTGTGTTATATCATTGATATAATTTTTGAAAGCATTTTTCATCACACAATTGTGGAATTTCATCATTTTTGTAGCAATTCGGGCGTTGAATAATGTTTGGGTCTTCAAGGCAGGAAGAAAATTCTTCAAAAGATTCGAAATTATTTCCAAATTGTTGTTCAATTTGAACAATGTTTGGTTCTAAAAAAAATATTAAGAAGGAAACTAAAATTAAATAATGTTACAATTTCTGGTAGATTTGATTCACCATCATTTAATAAACTCATAGCTGATAAATCTTTCAAAACAGAAGTTTGAAGAATGTTTTCAATTTTCTCAAGATAAATATACAAAGAAACTTTATGCAAAATTTGTTTAGAAGCGTAATATATCTTCATATTTTGGCTTTTGTTGAATTGTCCGAAAATCATCTGATACCCTCTTTTTAACAAAATCATCTCATCGATTTTTTTTCTTTTGGATTTGGATTTGCTTTTTCTTTTTCTAAAATCATAAAAATCATTCATTTTTTTTTATAAAAATATATTACCTGCTTGATTCTGATGATTCAGATTCACTGTCTGAACTACTTTCATCCTTCTCCTTCTTTTTTTTATTTTTTTTGCTCTTTGTTTTATTTCTGCTTTTTTTGGATTTTTTATCCCTTCAAATAAAATTATTTTTTGTAAAAAATAATTTTTTTACTTTTTCGATTTGCGAGATCTTTTTTTGGATCTTGATCTTGATCTGGATTTAGACTTTTTTTCTTTTTTCTCAGAGGAAGAATGACCCCCTGGTTTCTCAACAGTGTTCCAAAAATATTCATATTGTGATGCCAAAATATCATTATCAATTTTGGTGATTTCAAATTCCAAAAATCTTTGACAAGCACAATCATAAGAAAGACTCATGTTGATGATTTCAAGTGCTAAAAGTTTCACATTGCTGAAAATGAAACTATTTTTTTCTTGTTTGAGATTTTGAAACACAGAGTAAATTCTTTCTAGACCATCACCTTCCTTTAAATTTATGGAAATTAATATAATTAAGCTAATTAAGCTTAGAAAATTACCACAAATGCCACTGCATGATCATATGAGTTCAAAAAAGATTTAGCCAGATGCAAAGCTTGAAAGACTTCTGATAAATAATCATATTTTTTCAATAAGGCCTCCAAACAAATGTTCACTGTGGAAAGTGGAATTTTTCTGTAAACTGATTGCAAATCCTCAAAATGTGCTAGTGAAAAGATTTCCCCATGGTTTCTGCGGAGTAGCTTGAAATATTATAGAATTAAAGAGAAAATAAAAAATTATTAGAATTATAAAAATAATTGGATGGTAAAAAAATATTCACTCATTAATTTCGTGATTACACTCAACCACACCACCGTTCACTTTCGCTTTACTTAAAAAAATATGAGCTGAATATAAAAAAATAGGTTTGAAAAAATTGCCATCCCTCATAAATTCAAAAAACGTTGTAAAAAATTATTTTTTGCAAATAGATGTACTTCATTTATAAATTTAGAAAGATTTTGTAATTTATTTAAATATTCAGAGGTATTGTGAATTTTAATTTCCCCAGCATTGATACTATTCAAATAACTTGTCAATTTTTCGATTCCTTTGATGTATTCATCTTGATTGAATTTTTCATTATCCTAGATTTGTTTATCGACTTAATTTAAAGGTAAAAAAATTACATTTTCATCTTCAAAAATCAAATTTGGTCTGATGTTGTCAATAAGTAGATGGAGGTTCTGTTTTTGAAAAATGTTTGAAATGATCGAATAGGAATTCGAAATGTTGATATGAGGCATTTCACAGATTATTTCATTTTTGAATTCAAATGCGTTTTTAGTCGCATTGTCAAATCTTTATAATTAAAAACATAAATAAAAAAAACAAAATATATTTTTTTAATACTCTAAAGCTTCTAAGGGAATATCTTTTTTAAACCAGAGGTATTTTTCATCATTTTCAGCTGTCCCCTAAAAAAAAATAATTTGAAGTTACATTTTTTCAAACCACTGACCTTTTCGCAGATTTCTCCATAAATACTCAGAGTGAATCTTGTATATTCGCCTCTCATTACCAATCGATCTGTGTAAATCTAGGAAATTTTAAAATAACCCAAAAGAAAAAAATTTAGAATGTACCCCATTTTCAATGGGAATGATTGTATCGACTGTTTGAGGCTTTTCATTGAGCATATTGGTCTTCACCAGTAAGGAAAACCTGGACTTAGGCTTCGACAAATCCTTATAGAAAATTTCAAAGGATTTTATAGAATCGAGTTGGGTGGAGTTTTTGACAAATTTTAAGTTGTGATGTGCTGGAAACCCTGACCGGATGAATCTGATTTGGTAAATTTTGACAGGTTTCTCAAAAAGGATCTCATCAATGTTTCTTCTGCTGGTCTCTTTATGCACTATGTTGTCGAAAAACAACAAGGAAACTAAAATGAAAAAGTTTAATGATTGTTTGGAAAGGATGGAAAAGAAAAGGAAATAAAAAAAAAGATGGTTACTTGGCACGGAAGAAGAAGGATTTGAGTTTTGAGGGAATGAATCATAACTCATTTGATTTGATTTCTTTCGAATTTTATTTTTCTTTGGCTTTGGAATATTAATTATAAATATTTTTTTCAAAAAAAATCTAATATATATATAGTTTGATTTCTCTGTTTTTTCATAGGGGTTTATCTAATTATCTAATTATTTTTTTTATATTCCTTGTTTTTAAAAAAAGAAGAAAAAAACGCAAAAAATAAAAAAATATAAAAATTTAAATTTTCAGGAATTTTTGCAAGATATTTGAAATTTTTGAAAAACCAATTTATCATTTATAGATCAGGAAACAAATATCTATTGAGAGAAACAAAAATATTTTTAGTTTTTCTAAAATTTTTTAGATAAAAAATATGATTTTCCCTCCTAAATGTTTATAATGTGTATTAGAATGATTTTTTTCCATCTAGGCGTTTCATAAATTTGAAATTATTTTTTAAATGATGTTTTTTTCAGAATTCATTAAAATTAAACCAGGTTAGCCTCTCTAGGAAAGCTTACAAAAATTGACGATCTCTTCTAATGTGATCAAAATGCTTAAAAAATAAAAAATTTTTGTTAAATAGCTCAATTCTTTTATTTCCCAAAGATAATATTAGTTATTAATAACATATAAAATAATGTTTGTCTTTCATTTTCCATACAAACCAACCCTTTCTTGTTTTTCAGATATTTTTCATCAAAAAATAGAGATTATTAATAATTTTTTTTTTATTAAAGCTTAATTTATTAATGGGTAATCAACAGACTTTTTATTTTTGAAATAATATATGTCCCTCCAAAACGTTCATGTAAGAACAAATTTTGGAAAAGGAATTCAAATAAAAAGGAAGGCTGAAGCCTGAGCTAAATTTTAAAATTTATTTTAGTTTTAAAAGTTTCAAAATCATGATATGTTTAATTTTTAAAAAAATAGACCGAGATATTTAATATTGAATTTCCTTCTATATACTATTTTCGATTTCAAATTTTTTGCGGGGCATGCAATTAAGAAAAAGAGATAAAATTAAAAAAAATATAGATGTCGTTATAAACAAAGATAAAAATATTATATGGAATATTGATTTCTCAGAGGACACGGAAATATATGCAAAACCACCTGAAACTTTGTATGAATCATTAGAGTTTTATATTAACAAATATGAGGAAAATACGAAAAATAAAGTCTCGAGCTCAACAACAATTGAAGAAAAAAATGGAAAAAAAGAACTAACACGACTTGCAAAGAAGATTGTGAAAGTAAAAAAATTCAAATTAGGGGAAATTGCTCAAAAAGTAAAGATTTTTTCAAGATAATAATACATTTTTATAAATTATTTTCCGAGTTTTTTAAAAAAATTGAGCATGGCATTCTTATAATTTCATGATTTTAGGTGGAGGTCAGCAAAAACAACTTAAAGCTGTGGTTTAAGAACAAATTGAATGAAGAAACTGAGATTTTGAAGATTGACACTTGCATGAAAATTTGGGTTTTAATGGAAATGGTACTTCAAGAATATTTAATTTTTTTTTATCAAAATTATTATTAAAGCCAAACTTAAAATGCTATATCAATTGCTTTTTTATTTTAATTTACGGGTCCTTTTAATTTCTGGCCCTTTATTTTCGGAATCTTTTTAATTTCCGCCATTTTTTTCCGACTTTTTCATTTTTTTTTAAAAACCAAAATTTTTCAAATTTCTGAAATTTTTCAAAAATTTTTATAAGTCAAATATTTTTTTCATTTTCAATGGAAGCATTTTTTATAATTACTGGCATTACCAACTAATTTTTTATAAAGGCTTGGCTTTTTTAAAAAATTTCAAAAAAAAAAAATCCATGAAAAATAATTTTATTATAAATTTGTTTTAGAACACTTTGAACAAAAAAGAATTGTATGAGCTGACAGTGAAATACTTCAAAACAGAAGACTCAGATCAGACTCCCCCACCTCCTCCTGCATCTGACTCACAGGATGTCATTAAAAATCTTCTGACCACTTTTTTCCCAAAAAACAAGCAACTGAACAAAAAAGTGTTGGTTCAAAATTCAAGCAAAGTCAATGGAGTCTGGGTGATGAATAAGCCTCCAGGACAGGTAATTATCAAAGAAAAAGAAAATGAAAAAGGAGAAATGATTCCTCTTTCGATAAAAGTTGAGTTTGACGATTTTTCATTTGAGGAAACAATTCTATGGGATAGTTTGAAAAATGAAATGCAGGACATCTTGATATTTTCATTTTTATATCTTCAGGATCTTATGAAAGAAAAGGAAAAATATGATGTTGAGAAGAAAGACTTGGAAAGTAAATTAAAAATTATTTTAAAACATTTTTTTAAAGATTCATTAATAATAATAAAAAAGGTTTAGCTTTAAAATTAGCAAAAGAAATTTTGGTGCAAAAGGAAGAATATGAATCCCTAATGAAAAACAGTGAAATTTTGATGAACTTCCAAATGACAAGCACAAATTCCAATAATGAAAATGTCGTCCGAATTCATTTGAATATCAATCAAGATGAATTTCAATATTCTGACACTTTTGAATGGGGAATGAATAACATGGACAAGTAAGTTACAAAAAAAATGATTAAATAAATCTTTTAATAGCATTGAAACCTTCATTGAAAATTTGTGTTCTGATTTAAACTTTCCAGAAAAAATCAGCAAAGAATTATTGATTCAAATGAAACAACAAATTTTCCAAGCTCTTAAAATTAGATTGCAAAAAATAGTCAATACCTATCAAAACATCATGCCTTCAGAAAATTTGCAGGATATCAGTTTAGATGGTAGTGAAAAGCCGGAAGAAGAGAGTTTGTTGAAGAAAAGCTTAATAGAAAAAAAACGACTCAACTTAAGTAAATTTTATTTCTAAAAAAAGTTTAAAAAATATATCTACTTTGATACAAATAGGAAAATTCAGCAATGGTGTTTCCCCTGAAGATTTTAAAGATCTTAAACAAGAATTAGCCCATTCTCTCACAGAATCTTTGCCAATTATTCCTGAAAACTATGAACCACTTGAAGAGACCTACTATTTGCAAAAAAACGAACTGTATCAATTTCTTGAGAAGAACTTGAATTTCATTTCGATCGATAAAAAGAAGATCTTGGATACCCATTCTTCATTTTACAAAGGTTTCATGTCATTGATGCAACATTCCAGAAATCAAAGTCAAAGAGTTCCTTCCGAAAATCGAATCATGAATTATAAAACCTTTGATAAGCCATTGCCTGAAAAAGTTTCAATGATAAACGGAATTGCCAAGCCTAATTATTTTCCTCCTCCACCCCAGCCCAATCAAATGAACATTCCAAAACCAAATAATGAGATGAATGAAATGAATGTTGAAAAGAACCCTTCTCGAAATTTAAAAACTCCTCCATATAATAATTTTCTCAATATGCCTCCACCTGATTATTCAATGCAAAAATATCAGACCTATCCTTATAGAAAGGAAAATTCTTACACTCAAATCCAAAATTTCAATAAGCCAATCGCCACACCAAATTATCCTGGACAACAAATTATGACGAGATCAATTCAAGGCCAACCACAACAATACAATCATCAATTTCTTGCACTCCGAAACAATTACAATGTTTATCAAGATCCAAACATGCCTAATGTGAACGTTTATGGAAACCAAATGAAAATAACTCATAACTTAAACCCAAATCTCTATAATTTCCCAGCAGGTTATACTAAATATCCACAGAATCTTTACATTAACAACAACTCATCAATGAGGATGAATAATAATAATATTAATAATGGACAAAACGATCAAAACAGTTTTGCAGACGAAAATCTGGGAAAATATCATGAGGAACAGCCTACGTATAAAAACTTTAATTATTTAGGAGATCATATATCCAAAAAAATTAACACTTCATTTTACCCCAATAACAACAATGAACATCTTTATTACAAGAACTTGGAAATGACAAGAGAAAATAACGAATATATGAACGGATTCACTAATCCGGAAATAAATCGGCATTCATTCAATATGAATTCAGAGGAAAATCTTAACGATTTCCAAAATTTTGAAAAGAAGAAAAACGAAAATAAGATGGAGTTGGAAGAAAATTATCTGGTTGGAGACAATGATGAATTCAAAATAAAAAGGATAAACTCATTGTCAAAGTTTAATGGACAAAAACAAATTGATGATTTCCTTGCTATCAATCAAGAAAGCAAAGTCGAAGGAACACCACCTGAACTTGCCAATAACAGAATATTTTCTTAGTGAGAATAAATAAAATAGTTAAAAAATTTAAAATTTTTTTTAACAAATATGATTGCCAATTTTTTTTCTTTTGAAGTTAAAATTATTTAAATAGCAGATAAAATTGCACAACATCAATATTTTCCTTCAGGACTCCTTTTTGTTTAAAATTAAAAATAACATTAAATTTTCATTTTTTTCCCCATTTTTAATGAAAAAATTTAAAATGGGTTCATATAATTACTAAAAACAAATAATTCAAGAAAAGAATAAAGAAAACATTGGTTTTAAAAAAAGAAAAATCCATTATTCAAAAATATTAAATTATGATCTCCAAAATCTTTTTTTGACTTGTGGTTTCAAAAAACTCTGTGAATTTTTTTTGAAAATTATTGAAATTTTTGTAACACTCTTGTTTCAGCTCCATAATTTTATCATAAGTGATAGCTTTTCCATTTAATTTGTGAATTATCGACTCAGCTACAAACAAAGGATATTTTATTTTGTGAAATTCATTACTTGTCTTGATATTCAAAAGGAAGGTGATCGAATAATCTGATAAAGTTTCTTCATCATAAGTTGGATCGGTCATGATAAATCTAAATTAATTTTATAAGAAGGCGTCAAAATTTTATCCACTTTGAAAAGATCTGATTCCAAGTAAAAGGAAAAAAAAAGTTTTCCATCTTTAAGCCAAGTTTTTGTTTTTCTTCATAATTTAAAACCTAAAATTTTTTAAAAACCAAAAAATCTGTATATTTATTTTACATTTTCTTTTCCTTTTAACAAAGTTGGCAATTGTGCTATAAAAAAATCATTCCTAATATTTTTAAAAAAACATACCTGAATATAAAGCAAAAAATATGGCGAGATACAATCCAGATAGTAGATTTCCATTGTTTTTCAAAATTTTCGTTTTTATTTTTAAGAGCTTAATGAGATGGATTGTTTTATAAAAAAAAATAATGAGATATACCCATCTTTTTGTTTTCAACCCAGTGTTTAAAGTCGCCATATATTCCTTCAAAATTGGGCTAAGCTAATTATAGACACTATTTCAGAATTTATAAAAAAATTTTACACAAATAATCCTTCGAGATATTTTTCATAATAACTCTCTAATTTATTTCTCTCGGTTATATCCCCTTCCTCAATCTCATATTTTCCGATAGAAATTGAAAGATCTAATAATATGACAATCATTTTATAATAAAGAATGAAATACCAAAAAAATTATAATCTTCGTTTTTCGTATTTTTTTGTTGAGAAGTTGTTATTTTTTTGTCAATTAATTCACTTTGAAGAGTGGAAATAATATTAGTTTCTCCCAAAGTCAAAATGCTTGATCCATCAAAGGATGGAATGAAATCTATTTTAAAATAAGATTATTTTTAAATTAACTAAAAACCCATGATGATCTTTAACTTTCTTGATTCTGAAAATTTTCGACCATCAGGTCTTATTTCTCTGGAGAAAAAGCGGAGCAAATGTTCTTCCGGTAATAATTGCTTGAATACGTCTAATGCATTATGAAATTATCCTTTAATATTATTTTCTAATTTACCTTCATTCATTTTTTAAATAAAAATCTTTTTTGTTTTAATTATATTAAATTCATAGAGGCATCTATTTTTATTTCCAAAAAAAAAAAAAGGGCATCTTTTCCAAAAAAAAAAGATCCAAAAAAATTCCAAAAATATAAACAAAATAATATGGTAATAATTAAAAGAAAAAAACATAATTTTCTAAAAAAAAAAAAATAATAAAATAAAACTTAATTTTTAACAAAATTTTCCAAAAGATTATATATTTTAAATAAAAATTTCCCATTTTATTTTTGAAATCATATAAAAAAAGATCTGCTTTTTTTAATATTTTTCAATTCTTATTTATGTATTATCCAAGTTCAGGAGAAAAAATTTGCATTCTCAATGGGATAAAAAGCAATTTAAGAGTAGATGGTCGTTCGCTCTTAGATATTCGAGAGGTTTGGATCTCACTCAAAACACTCAATCAAGCAAACGGTTCATGTACTTTGCAAACTCCAGACTCTAGCATTAAAATATATTGCGGAATAAAAGTTTCCTTTTTTTGGATAAATCCATCTTAAAATTATTAAAAAACAGCTTGAATTAGGTCAACCGGAACCAGAACACCCAGATGAAGGTATAATTAATGTATCGATGGAATCCATTCATCGTACAACATTTGTGGAAACTGCTCACAAATTAACCAATGAAGAATCGAAAAACCTGCAAGAGGAAATGAAAACCCTTTTGAATGAATTTTTAATAAAAAACATAGACAAGAAGCAACTGATTGTTGTCAAAAAAAAAGTCTGCTGGGTTGCAAATGTTGATATATTTATATTAGGAATGATGGATATAAGCTTTTTGGATGTAATTTCTTTAGCAATAAGAGGAGGCTTTGAAGATTTGGAAATTCCAAAATTACAAGTGAACCTGAATAAAATCACTGAGGAATATGAAATCGATTTAGTTAACACATATTCAACTAATGTGATAAAATTTGACACCAAAGACTTTCCGATCATTTGCACAATTGGTGAAGTAAAATTTCGTCTGAAAAATCATAAACACATTTATTTAAAGCTTGATAACAATTATGTCTTGGATCTCAGCATTGAAGAATTTCATTCATTAGATTCAAAATATGTGTTGGCAATAAAAAACAATAAAGAAATTGTGGGAATGAAAAAAATGGGTAAAAAATTTGATTTAAATGGAAATATTAATACTAAAGATTTATATACTTTTAGGCTTGGGGGAGATGGATCCAATCAACGTTTTAAAAATAATAAATCTCAGTTTCCAATATTTCCATGTCGTCAATTCGGATCTTATTAAATATTTTAAGCAAGAAAACATTTAAAATTTTAAAAATATTTGTAATTTTTGTTTTATATAGAGAATTGTTTTTTGAAACTTGAAAAATTTATTCCCAAAATAGTTAGAAATGAAGGTAGGAATTTTTTTTTTTGACCCAATAATTTTTTTCAACATATTAAAGAAAGAAAGAAAATATGAACCAATCAAAATGCCATCCAAAAAGAAACCTCTAGATCTTAATGAATCATCCACATCTTCCAACAAAGTGAAAAAACTGAATTTGACACCAGCTGCACCCAAAAAAGTGACGATCCCAACTCATCAAGGAAAGGTAAATACGAAATAATTTGTTCTTTTATTATGAATGCATTTGTTTTTTTCAAAGGAAATTCACCAAACTGAAGAAAACATTGAATTTGAGGGGAAAATTAATGAACAATCATTAGCATTGGATATTTTAAGTGATTTTTTTTTCTTTCTTTCTTCAAGAAAAATATAAAAAAACGAAGAGTCTGGATTTGTTCAATCATACATTGATTTTTTTTACATAACCCACAAAACAATGCCGAATATCGTTGAGGAGGTTGATCATGTGAATGAAGATGATTTGGAGGAGAGAGATAAAGATCCCAAATTTTTTGAAATGACAGAACAAAGTCTCATTGAACTTAAAAAAACCTTATCAAGTGCGGAGGAAAACACGAGGTACTTTTTCCAACATGAAATATATTAAAACAGAATTAAAGATTCCCAGATAAAAGTTCTGCTTTGGAAGATTATCATGGTTTGGCAGAAAAATTTGAAGACTTCAGAGATTATCAAGTTGCTGCCTATTTTTTCAAAAGATGTATTACTTTGGCGAAACTTGGAAATGTTCTTTTGATAGTTTTATTATCCAAAGTTTAATTTTTTAAGAATAGGATAAAAATGTTGAATGTAAAGCGAGATTGGGTTTTGCAAAATGCCATTATAGATTGGGACAAACTGAGAAAGCGATTGAAATTTTCGAATCTGATTTGAAAGATGCAGAAGAGAATTTCCTCACCGATATTGTCGTTTCGGTTTCCAGGCAGTTGATTGGGATTTACCATAAGATAGCTGAAACCTACGAAAATGATGAAAGTGAAAACATCAGAGATGCTTTATTTTATTATGAAAAATGTTTAGAAGTAAGTATTTTCTTAAATTATGAGTTAATTAAGTTGATGTTTTTCAAGGTGGCTCAAAAAGCCAGTGATCAAGAAGCTGAAGGCAGCATTTGCTACAAAATAGGATTGCTCTATTTCAAATATGGAGATTTCAATAAAACCATTGACTTCCAAAACAAATATCTACAAATTTCTTCAAATAACGTGGTGAAGATCTATTTATCTCAATTTTAATTCAAGGATTAACATTTTTTTTTTCTCAGGATGGAAAACAAAGCCAAATGGAAGCCCATTCCTCTTTGGCAAAATGTTATTTAAAATTAGAGGATTCAGAAAAAGCTCAATTCCATTTGGAACAATATCATAGTTTGGCGAAGGAATTGAAAATGAACAATTTTCAGGTAATTATTCTTTAAAAATGAAGATTATTGAGATATTTTTCATAAAAGTCTGATGCTGCATTACATTTAGCTCAATTGTTTCATAAAAAGAAAAACATTGCCAAATCTTTGGATTATTATCAACAACATTTCGATTTGGCCAGATTGGAAAAAGCCAATCAAAAGAATAGAACTCTGGTGGATCAGGCTAGAGTGAATTTAGGGATCGCCAAAGCAAATGCAAATATTGGTAAATGATTTATTTTATTAGCTTAAATAATTTCATAAAATTTTAGAGAACTTCATTAAAATTGTGTCAAATACCAACCAAAACCTAAAACCTTTGTTAGATTGGAAATCTAAAAAAGAAACTAAATAAGACAAATCATACAAATTTGTGAAAAAAATCGCTAATATTTTTATCTCGATTATTTTTTTTTAAATTTAACAAATGTGAATTCTTTTTTTTATTGATTAGAGCAAATAAAAAAAAATTAAGTCTTTCTCATTTTTTATTTGCTAAATCTGGTGGCTCCTTTTTTAAAAAAAGAAAATCTTCCTTATTATCACATGTCAGTGAAACTTTTTGAGAATACATCATTTCTGGAGATGTCATTTTGCAATCTTTCGAAATCAATTCAATTTCTTCATTATTTATACTTTTTTTTTCTGGGTACTCAACACCCTCATATATCTCTCTCTTCAGATGCCCAAGACCCAATTTATCTTTGACTCTATTCAATTTAGAATGAATTTGTTTTCTCATCGTAGCTTGCTTAAGGAATCTAACTGGTTTTTCTTTAATTTCCTTCTTATTTTCAGTCTTTTTTTTGACATCCACCTTTTCTATTTTATTTCCAACATTAATGAAACGGCCATCATTTTCATTGCAGTCTATGAAATTCTCACTAGGACTTTGAATAACAACACTTTTGACGAATGATTTGGGTTTGATTCTTTGTGAGAATCCATCATTTGCTTTCAAGGATTTAATGAGACTCATGAATTTTCCTTGACCTTGACCAAATATCATTTTCATTTCATCTTCAGTAATATCCAATGTTTTGGTAAAATCTTCTCCCAACATATTTAGCAGGTTTTTATTGAGAGACAATGTTGTTTCTTTCGTAGTTTTTAATGTTTTCCATGCAAAAATTAATTGTTTAAAGGGCTTGATCTCATCAAAATTTGCTTCATCTTCTAATAGTCTTAAATTTTTTTTTACTCGGATCGATTTTGACAGTGATTTCAAACCAGAAGCTGTCATTTTCAAAAGGTCTGGATCGACTTCTGAACTAATGACCTCGGGCTTTGGACTGAAAGTAAGGATTAAATGCTGCTCATCAGAGAACAATATCTTCTTAATTTTATCAAATTCATGCAATTTCTTCAAAATATTGCAAATATCCAAATCAGTGGTGATGTTTTCATGTGATTTCTTCATTAGAGCGTACTTCTCATCCTCGAATTTGAAGAACGATAAAATCGACTGAACAATGAATTTCCACATCTCACAAAAGGATAAGTTGAGTTTTCTCTCATAACTTAAATATGCCTGGACTTTGTCCAGAATCTTGGAATACATACTCTTCCTGTTTTCATTGAGTTCCGGTGAAATTATTGGACTTTTGTCAATTTCTTTTTGTTCAATAGCTTTGCTTTTCTTTTGTTTTTTCTTCATTTGAGATGGATAATTGTACAATTTATTGGATAGACAGTTTATGAAGGAATGCCAGCTGTAAGTCTGTGCAAACAAAGAAAACCAAATATGGACAGAGCTCCAAATTCCTCCTAAATATGACAACACTGTAAGGACATTCCCCAAGACTCGGTCATATCTGAATTTGGTTTGGCTTTTTCTAAAATAAAAATCTGCAATGCTTGTTTCAAGAGGGCTGAAGACAACTTGTTCACGGAATTCTTGATTATAGGTGTAAGTTGTGTTTATAACTGCACTGGGAAATAAAGTTGGGAAAATCCCCCCATCGGTTGTAATCTCAACTTCATCAAGAAAAATGTCTGCTGTTCGATAAACTGATTGGAGCGGATCTATCAGGAAATGCATATCGGAAACGATTTGTCGAGTCACCGGCTGCTCATAATTTCGTTCATCAATCACATTATTTGTGATGTAAAAATCAATGTTTAATTTCTCTAATATAATAAAAATATAATTTTCGAATATTTTTAAAAATACCTAATGAGGAAATTTCTTGATAAATCGTTTCGTTACTTTGGCAGATCTTTCTATTAGTGCAAGAGGTCAAAACAATTTGCCAATAAGTAAAAACGGTCTCTTGGTAATCTCCTTGCAGAGGCAATTTTGTTCCAGGCACTGGGCACAATGCTGTGCTAAGTAACAATTGATCAAAATCTTGATTGAGACCAGGGAAATCAGAATAGGTGCATGGTTTCAATTTTATAGGTGTTTTCGTCTTCCAAACAGTAGTTGAGTTTCTGTACTGTGTGACAACTTCCATTGTGAGATTAATGTATGGATGAGTCCAATTATTCAAATTATTGTCATCAAAGAGGATAGCAATCATAACATCTTGATCAGTCAGGTTAAGAAAACCGTAATTTGCACCCAGGTTTAATTCGTATTTATTAGTTTGAAGTGTTTGCTTGGTGAAGAGCATGTAAAATGAATAAATTATCACACAAAAAAAAAAAATAATGAGAATAATGGTTAGAAAACCACCAAACACAGTCTTATAAGTGGATTCGTTTTTCATGGTCAGGGTCACTGGATAGCCGAAAATGTCGCATTTTTTGAAGAATTTAATTTTCTTGTTTATGGCAGAAAACATTTGAGGAGGATCTTTTATAATAAAATAGATATTATAAAAAATATTAGAAGTTTCAAAATTATAAAAAAAACCTAATTTAATTAAAAACACACTATTATGTTTGATTTATTTCTGGAGAGAATGAAAAAACACACTTGAAATTTTAAAATGCTAAATTATATTTTTTTCAAATAGCCACGTTTCCAGGTTTTGTTCTTGGGAAAATATCCTAAAAGATGAAGTTCATCCCCATTGTTTTTCAGAGAATGCAGACTCCATGTAACCAATCCCCCACCGTATTCAAACATTAATGTTCTCCCTTCTGCCACCCATGAACCCATGATTTTTCCATTTTCTATTGAAAGACCATCTTTTGAAAACGTAAAAGTGGTTTTTGTCAAAGACCATTCCCATTTGTTGGTTAACAATATTTCAGTTAAAGCTGAAATTTCATCATTCATTTTTTTTTCTTCCTCTTCGAAATTTCCTAATATTTTTTACTATAAATATATTTTATTTTGCTTAGGTATTATTAAATTTCGATTTTATTACTTTTAAAAATTTTTTTAAGGCAAATAATTTATAAAATTGGAAATTTTGTTTGAATATATTTTTTATATAAAAAAAAAATTTTATAATTTTTTTAATTTTTCTTTAATTTGAAGTAATTCAATGTTTAATTAATTTATTATTTTTAATTATCACA
>Ga0302320_10009877_pt1 | contig 20444 bp, 15 predicted proteins | sample Bog_T0_3_FD_202130 | JGI IMG/M metagenome (GOLD analysis project Ga0302320, IMG submission 202130) | Peat permafrost microbial communities from Stordalen Mire near Abisko, Sweden - Bog_T0_3 | ecosystem: Environmental > Terrestrial > Soil > Wetlands > Peat | place: Sweden: Abisko, Stordalen Mire...
GGGATCCTGCCCTTGTCCGGGTGTCTGCCCAGCGATCGGCGGTGGGGCTCCGTTTGCTCCGCTGGGGCTGGCCGGCGGGGGTAACGCTTTGTCCCCGCCTAACCCCAATATCTTTGAAAAGAAGCCTTTTACCCCTACGGGCTGATCGCAGGTCTGATTCGGCTCCGTGCCTGCAATAAACGCCGCCGTATAGGTCTCTGGGCAAGAGGGAGTTGCCAAAAGATTTGTTCCTTTATCCAGCTGCACAGCCACCACGCCGGAGGGCTGAGCAAACGGCCGCACGTCGGAATACGCCGGCAACGTGACCGCCTTCTTCATAAACTCAGCCCAGATCGGCGCCGCGGTCTGCGCACCGCTAAGTCGAAGATCGCTATAGTCGTCGAATCCGACCCAAACGATGCACAGCAGGTTGGAAGTATATCCGGCGAACCATCCGTCATGAGAGCTACCTGTCTTGCCCGCTGCAGGCGCGTTGAAGCCGCGAGCGCGTACCTCGAACGCGGTACCGAAATTGAGCACGCCCTCCATCATGTTGGTCATCACGGCGGCGACACGCGGGTCGAGTACATCTTTCGTCTCCGCCTTGTAATCCAGTACGGTGTCGCCCTTGGCATTCCGAACCGAGTTGATCAATAGCGGCGATATGCGCTCGCCTCCGTTGGCGAACACCGTGTATGCCGAAGCCATATCGATGGGCGAAGCGTCGTAAGCTCCCAAGGCCATCGCGGGCGTCGGTTTGACCGAAAGAATTCCAGCGGATTTTGCCAGCGCCGCAACTTTGTCATAGCCCACTTGTTGCGCCAGTTGCACGGTGGCATTATTCATCGATAACGCCAGCGCGTAACGGGCCGTGACTTCGCCGTGATACTCCTCTTTATAATTGCGCGGCTCATAAATTTGATCGCCATAGGCGAAGGTTCCCGGCTGATCGAGCACCATCGACACCGGCGTCAAGACAGGGGTCGTTCCATCCAGCGCAGTATTGATGGCGGCCGCGTAAACAAATGGCTTGAAGATCGATCCCGTGGGGCGCTTCGCTACCGCATGATCAAGCTGGCTAAATCCGTAATTGCGTCCACCGACCAGAGCCAAGATCTGCCCCGTGTGCGGATCCATCGCCACCAGAGCGACCTGCGCCTCTGGCCCCGGCTCAACTTTCGTTTCGTACTTCCCTTTCGACACCAGGACTTTTCGAGTGCGCCGCTTCTCGACCTGTTCGTCGACCAGCTTGATGCCCGCATCAACAGCCTGGGCCGCTGCACTCTGCAGCGCAGGATCAAGCGTGGTGTAAATCCGAAATGACTGGTCGTTCATCTGCCGCTCATCGAGACGGCTGATCAAAGAATCTCGGACCAGATCTACGAAGTAAGGTGCGTCGCTAGCCTCCACATTCGGCGGAGCCAGATTCAGCGGGGTGGCCTTGGCCTTCTGGGCTTCCTCGGGAGTAATTGCATGGGTTTCGACCATGCTGTCCAGCACCAAGTTACGGCGCTCGATCGCTCGCTCGGGATGCCGATAGGGGGAAAGATAACTGGGACGCTGAATGATCCCGGCGAGAAGCGCCGCCTCCGGCAAATTGATATCCTTCAAGTCCTTATTGAAGTATGCTTTGGAAGCCTCTGCAAAGCCGCTAATTGTGAAAGAGCCACGCTGCCCAAGATCGACCCAGTTGGCATAGAACTCGAAAATCTCCTGCTTGCTGAACTTCTGCTCCATTTCCATGGCAATCAGCATTTCAGCCAGCTTGCGCCGCATGGTTTTTTCCGGCGACAGAAAAAAACCGCGCGACAACTGCATGGTCAGGGTCGATCCCCCCTGCTCATGTCGCTGCCGGATCAGATCGATCCATGCAGCCTCCCCCATGCGAACAAAATTCACGCCGCTATGCTGGAAGAACCGCCGGTCTTCGATGGCGAGAACCGCATTGACCATCGCCTTCGGAATGTCGTTGTACTTCACCAACTGCCGCTTCGAGCGTTGCTCCGCGTCGAACAGCGAGGTCAGCGGTTCTGGCTCCAGCTGGTAAGTGTCCAGCGGACTGCCGCTCCGGCCGGTGATGCTCGAAATCTTGCCATCCTCGAAGTGAATCGTCGCCGAATCGGAATTGTGATACGAGGCTGGCCCCGGCTTGATCTCAATCCCGTAGTTGATCAGCTGATAACTGCCTAGAGCGGCCTTCTCGTCCTCGTTCGAGTAACCGGCGCGATGCAATTGCACAGCGATTTCGCGCGCCGTCATTTTTTCGCCCAACCGAAGCGTCTGGGGGTTAGAGTACAGCTGCGCCGAGGTCGTAAAAATCGGGGTGCGGAAGCGCGCCTCGATGATGCGTTCGTACTTGATGTAGTAGTACGAAAACCACGCCAGACCGAAAACGATCAGCACCAGCGCCAGAATCGCGCCGATCCTCAGCAAGGGCTTGTCGCCCAGCGGACGGCTTTTGCCTGCCCCTGTGCCCTTTTTTCTGCGAGGAATTTTTACTTTAATGGCCACGTTTGAGGACGAAGATATTCCGCAACTCAATCTTGTTGTTTCTTTAGATGAGCAGGCAGGGCAATCCGTTAATCAGTGTACCCCGTAAAGAGGGCAAGGGCGAGTAGCACGGCTGGAACCGGGGTCTCCGGTTCCTGTGTGTGCAGAATGACGCTAGAAGGGACTTTTGTTATCCGAAGAAACGTCGAAATGCAAGTCCAGCGGATAGCCGGGAAGGTCGACGTGCGCGGTGTAGGGAGCTTCAATCAAGAGCGACCCCGTGCCCACGGTTCCTGAACGCTTCACCGTGATGCCATCCTTGGTGATCGGAATACCCATTTCTTGTGCCTTGGCGAATATGGCGGTCTTAATATCGGCCTCAGGCTTGGTGGTATAAGTCTGCAAAGTCGCCTCGGTGCTCACTGCTTCTTTGAACTGGTAGTTGTTGTAATAGATCGGCACTAAAGTCGCGCCGAGATAAATCGACAATGCGATGACGAAGATTCCGAAGAAAAGTTTCATAGCAAGCTCCCGCTCCCGCCGCGCTGACTATTGCACAGGCCGAAGAATCTGCTGAAAATATTCAGTTATAGCGGGAATGCTAGCATCCTGCATGGCCCGGGTCGAGCGTTGAATGATCTCGACAGTGCCTTCGGTAACCTTCTTGCCCACATTGACCCTAAAGGGGATCCCCACCAGGTCGGCATCCTTAAACTTAACCCCAGGACGCTCGTTGCGGTCGTCCAGCAGGACATCGAACCCGGCAGCCTCCAGCGTGGCAGTGATGTCCTCGGCAACCGCCAGCAGCCCAGCATCGGCCACGTTGGTCGGCGTGACCACAATCTCAAAGGGCGCGATGGCGGGGGGCAACCAGAATCCGTTCTCGTCATTACTCTGCTCAATCGCCGCGGTCAGGATGCGCTCCATTCCGATGCCGTAGCTGCCCATAATCGGCGTCACTTCTTTGCCATTCTTATCCAGAACGCGCGACCCCATGGATTCCGAATACTTGTAGCCCAGCTTGAAGATGTGGCCGATCTCGACCGCAGTATCGATGCGCAACTCCGCCCCGCAGTTCGGACATCCCTCACCCGCAGTCACCGCCCGCAAATCTACGTAAGCAGTAGGGGCAAAGGTCACGCCCGGAGTGATGTTCTTGACGTGGAAATCCTCTTTGTTGGCACCGGCGATCAGATTCTTGCGGCCCTGCAAGGCTTTGTCGACGAGTAAGATGGGCTTCGCGCCGTCACTGAGACTCTTGGCCCACTCCACTCCCAGCGGACCGAGGAAACCCGCTGGAGAGCGGAACAGCGTCTTAATTTCAGCCTCCTCCATCGGACGCACCGCTCGTCCTGCCACAGTTCCGGCCAGCTTCGCCTCATTCATCTGGTGATCGCCACGCATTAGCAAAACAACTTCGCGCAGCGTTTTCTTGCCAGATTTCGCGTCGCCTTCTTCGGCCATCAGAGCAAGCGTTTTGATCTTGTTCTTCGGCGACACACCCAAGAATCGGGCCACTTCCTCAATCGTTTTCTGTCCGGGCGTATGCACTTCCAGCGGAGATCCGTCGCCCTCGGCTTGCAAGTCTTCTACAGCCGCGAGTGTCGATGTCGCTTTTTCCATGTTGGCGGCGTAGTTGCACTGATCGCAACTCACCACCTGATCTTCGCCTGCGGATGTGCGCACCATAAACTCTTCGGACTTCGTTCCGCCCATCGCACCCGAATCGGCGTCGATAATCATGTATTTCAAGCCGCAGCGATCGAAGATTCGCTGATAAGCTTTGCGATGCTTCAAATAAGACTCATCGAGTCCGGCAGAGTCGATGTCGAACGAATAAGAATCTTTCATGACGAACTGCCGCACCCGCAGCAGCCCCGACCTTGGCCGCGGCTCGTCGCGAAACTTAGTCTGTATCTGATACCAAATCTGGGGCAACTGCTTATAGCTGCGGAGCTCTTTGCGGGCGATGTCGGTCATGACTTCTTCATGCGTCATGCCAAGAGCAAACTCGGCGCCCTTACGGTCTTTGAGGCGGAACATGTTGTCCCCCATCACCGACCAGCGACCGCTAGCCTCCCAGATTTCACGTGGGTTAAGCGCCGGGAGATAGAACTCCTGCCCGATGCGATCCATCTCTTCGCGTACGATGGCGATGATTTTGTTAAGCGAGCGCTGCCCCAGAAAGAGGTAAGAGTAAATTCCTGCCGCCAACTGGCGAATATACCCGGCCCGCACCAGAAATTTGTGACTGGCAACCTCAGCGTCCGCGGGCGCCTCGCGCAAGGTGGGGATAAACAGCTGTGACCATCGATGCATAGTTAAATGTCCTGGGTAGTGAGGAATTGTTGATTGTAAATGATGGGTGATAGAGCCGAGGATCCACCGCAGATTTACTCGGTGAGACCTCCGTGCTCCCTCTGTCGAAGATTCTCAAAATGCTTGCCGTAAAGAACGCAGAGGATTTAGGAGAGAACCCCGTCAAAGTGAGATTGAATGGAGATTATTTTGCCTTAGACAACATCTCGCGCCGCGCTCCCAAATTTCCTTCCATGCGCTTCAGAAACTCGCGGCTCTTCTTGCTGCTAGTCGCGAGCGCTTCCACATTCAGAAAAAAGCTCGGGCTGGATTGTTGTCGAAGATCTTTGAGAAATGGCCTGACCTTGGCGAACAGCAAGAACATCTCACTCGAGAACGACGGTTCGAGAAATAAGTCCGCATGCACGGCGCCGTGACTCACCAGAGAACTTGCCATTTCCCAATAGCCACACACCTGGCGGAGCCATGCATTTTCTTTGGCGTGGGGTGTCTTGCCGATCTTCGCGTAGTCTTCGAAGCTGCTCGGCCAAAACTCTTGCACCACCCAGTCGCGCGCCTTGCGCATCTCGGCTTCACGGCGCAGATCGTAGAGTTTCAGGATCACTTCAGCATCGGCAGTCGTAGGTTTTTTCGACATGGAAAACTCCTAGAAGAAATTTTGTAATTTGTAAGGTAATTTGAAGGCTTTTAATTTGCAAAATTGCCCGATTGCCAATTTGCCAAATCAGACAAGCGCGACTTCTACCGGCGCAGGGCGCTCGTAATCACACTCTTTATTAGGACATGCAATCACGGGCCCTGACTTCAAATTCTTCTCCACCAGAAAATCTCCGCCGCACGTCGGACACTTCTCCGGTAACGGCTTGCTCGCCGACGTGAATTTGCACTTGGGATAATTCCCGCACCCGTAGAAAGTATTGCCCTTGCGCGCCTTCTTTTCGACGATCTCGCCGTCTTCGCACAGCGGACACTTCACGCCAATGAAGTTCTGCTTGACATACTTGCACTCTGGATAGCCGCTGCAAGCCGTAAACTCGCCGAAGCGCCCGTGCCGCAGCATCATGTTGCGTCCGCACTTGGGGCATAGTTCATCCAGCGGAATGTCAGGAACCTTCTTGCCCTGATCCAGTCGGCGCGTCGTTTTGCAATCGGGATATCCTGTGCATGCCATGAACTGCCCAAAGCGTCCCCGCTTGAGCACCATAACCCGGCCGCAGTTTTCGCAGTACTCTTCCTGCGTCGTCTCCTGCACATCGGCCGTATCCAGGTCGGGCAGATTGATCGGGTTCTCTTTGGTGAACGTGCAGCTATCTTTATTCTCTTTGTCGTACGAACTGCACGCATAGAACGACCCATGCTTGCCCCATTTGATAACCAGAGGCGAGCCGCAACGCTCACACTTCTCGTCGGTGGGCTTCTCCATGCGCTTGATGTTCTCCATATGCTTTTCGGCATACTTCAGATCCTTGGAGAACCGCTTATAGAAATCGCCTAGCGCGTCAGTCCACTTTTCTTTGCCTTCTTCGACCTCGTCAAGCTGCTGCTCCAGCTTGGCCGTGTACTCGATGTCGAAAATGTCGCGGAAATTTTCGACCAGCAGATCGGTCACAACCAATCCGATCTCAGTCGGCGAGAATTTGCCGCCAAGCTTCTGCACATACTGCCGCTCCTGAATCGTGCTCAGAATCGCAGAATAGGTCGAAGGCCGCCCAATGCCGCGCTCTTCCAACTCTTTCACCAGCGATGCTTCGTTGTAACGCGGAGGCGGTTCGGTGAAGTGCTGCTCGGGCTTCAGCGCTTTGAGGACAAGCTTCTGTCCTGCTTCGAGCGCTGGAAGCTTGTGCTTAAGCTCTTCGTCGTCTTCGTCCTTGCCTTCTTTGGACTCCTCGTAAACCTTCAAGAATCCGTCGAACTTCATCACTGACCCGGTCACACGGAACCAGAAAGCTTCGCCACCACTCTTGGCATCGATGTCCACAGTAGTCTGATCGAAGACCGCTGGCATGATTTGCGACGAAACAAAGCGCTGCCAGATCAGCTTGTAAACCTTGAACTCATCTTCTTTCAAGTACTGCTTGATCTCATCGGGAGCCCGCATCACCGACGTGGGACGAATCGCTTCGTGCGCCGCTTGCGCTTCCTTCTTCTCTTTGTAGGTATTGGGCGCGTCGGGCAGATACTGCGGCCCGTATTGCCCCTTGATGTACTCGCGAACTTCGGCCAGCGCGTCATTCGATACGCGAGTCGAATCGGTACGCATATAAGTAATGAGGCCGACCGAACCCTCCTCGCCCAGCTCGACGCCTTCATACAAGCGCTGCGCGATCATCATGGTGCGCTTCACGCTGAAGCGCAGCTTGCGGGATGAATCCTGCTGTAACTTACTTGTAGTAAATGGAGGCGTAGCATTCCGGCGGCGTTCTTTCTTCTCAACGCTGCGAACCAGCCAATCGGCATGTTCGAGCGCCGCGCGAATCTTCTCGGCGTCTTCTCCGTTGGTGACTTCTACTTTTTCTTCGCCCTTGCCCAGAAAGCGCGCGTCAAATGCGGGCGGTTTCGGCCCGGCGAGGTTGGCGTCAATGGTCCAATATTCTTTTTTCTCGAACGCCTTAATTTCGCGCTCGCGCTCCACAATCAGCCGCAGAGCGACAGTCTGAACGCGGCCAGCGGACAATCCACGCCTGACCTTATCCCACAATAAAGGCGAAACCTGATATCCAACCAGCCGATCCAAAACCCGGCGGGCCTGCTGCGCGTCCACGAGATCGCGATCGATAGCTCGCGGATGCTCAAAGGCTTCCTGTACCGCGCGCTTGGTAATTTCGTTGAAGGTGACGCGGCTGATGCGCTCACGTCCATCCTCATCGCCCTTCTTTTTTCGTTTCTTGCTGGGCCCGTCGCCCAGCTCCTCGGCCAAATGGGCAGCGATCGCCTCACCCTCGCGATCCGGATCGGGCGCCAGATAGATGTTGTCAGCCAGCAGCGCAAGCTTTTTCAGCTTGGCCAGAACCTTTTCTTTGCCTGGAATGACGATGTATTCCGTATCGAAATCGTTCTCGACATCCACGCCGAGCGTGCTCTTGGGCAGGTCCTTGACGTGACCGAGCGAGGCCTCGACCGTGAAGTCCTTGCCGAGATACTTTTGAATCGTTTTCGCCTTGGCAGGCGATTCGACGATGACTAAACCTTTTGCCAATGTGTCCTACTTCCCCTTGTTTCTTTTTTTCAGATGCTTAAGTATTCGTTTTGTCAGAAGCTAGCACGAACGGGATGCAATCAACAAGTAACTGCCAGCAGACAGGCGCGCCGTTCGTCAAGAATTAGCGTTCGCGTCACCGGCCAAATCTAAAAAGCTTTGACGAAATTCTTGCCCGGCAACTGCTTCACTTTCCCCGCCAACTCCAGCTCGAACAACGCGACGAAAATGTCGGATGACGACAGCTCCGCTTCCAGCTTCTCGACGATCTCATCGATGTGCATGGCTTCATCCGGCTTGAGCAGGGCAAACAGCCGTTTTTCGTGGGGCGGCAATTCCGTTCCGCCAAATAGTGATGCGGATTCTTCGCTTGCGGATTCATCGCCCGCCTCCGGCTGGAGCGTAAGTCGTGTCGCCACAGGCAGTTCCTCCCAAATGTCCTCCCAGGTCGCAGTCAACTTCGCGCCTTGTTTGATCAGCGTATTCGGTCCCCACGAGTTCTTAGTTGTAACGTTTCCGGGCACCGCAAACACTTCCCGGCTCTGCTCCAAAGCACACCGCGCCGTGATTCGGGTGCCACTATATTCGGACGCCTCGACAACCAGCACTCCGATCGAAAGGCCGCTAATAATTCGATTGCGAATGGGAAAATTCTGCGGCGCAGGAAAGCTAGCCATCGGGAACTCAGAAATCACCGCGCCACCTTGCTTCAAAATCTGTTCGACCAGCCGGGCATTTTCTTTCGGATAAATAACGTCTACGCCAGTTCCAAACACCGCGACGGTCGTTCCCTTACCCGCCAGCGCGGCTTTGTGCGCCGCGGTATCGACGCCACGCGCCAGGCCACTGAAAATCACCAGGCCGCGCGCCGCCAGATCGCAGGACAGCCGCTCCGCCATGCCGGCTCCATAAGGAGTAGGATGCCGCGTGCCCACCACAGCAATACCAGGTCGCGACAGCGCCGACTTCTCTCCGCGAACATAGAGCACCAGCGGCGGATCGTAAATCTGCCGCAACTGCGCCGGATAAGCGACACTATCGAGACAAATCACTTCGACGGAAGCCTCAGCCGCCTTAGCCGATTCGTCGTACGCCAACTCCATCGACCGACCCGTGCCCAACGCCTGCGCCGAGATCGAGCGCAAGCCCGTGGCTTCGAGTTCGGTCAATGTCGCGCGGAACACAGACTGCACTCCACCCATAAACTCGACCAGATGCCGCGCCCGCGTCGGACCTAATCCCGGCGTCAGCGACAACGCCAGCCACTGCAAGGTCGGCAAATCATCTTTTAGCGCGAGAACCACAGCTGCTTCCGCCATCATTCACCTCGCAAATCACAATCGCATCTTCGCGGACTCTAGGCGCTTCGTAAAATCAAAGTCAAGGTTGGATGACACAGCTTTGCTAAAATTGAATGTGATACTTTCCCGCTGGACACCCCGCCTATGAAGCGCCTACGCGTTTCCGCTATCTCTTACCTGAACACGGCTCCGCTCATGTGGGATTTCGTCCACACTTCAGTCGGCGACCGATTCGATATTTCGTATACGATTCCCTCGAAGTGCGCGGCCGCGTTGCGCGAGAGATCAGCCGATATCGGCATCATTCCGGCAGCGGCGTACACCAAGATTCCCGGTCTAGCGATCATTCCCGACATCGCTATTGCCTCGCTGGACGCCGTCCGTTCTATCCTCCTAGTAGGCAAGGTTCCCATGGACCAAATCAAGACCGTCGCCGCCGATACCTCGTCGATGACGTCCGTGGCATTATTACAATTGCTATTAACCAAATGGTTTACTCAGACAGCAGCCTTGCACCCGGCCGAACCCAATCTCGCGGCCATGCTGGAAAATGATGATGCGGCCCTGCTAATCGGCGACCCGGCTCTGGAAGTCGATCGCTCGAGATACCACGCCTGGGACTTAGGCTCCGAATGGCGCCGCTTCACCGGACTGCCGTTCGTTTTCGCCTTCTGGGCCGTCCGCCGAGACGCGATCGAAGATGCTGAGCAAGCCCGCGAGCTAATAAAGATTTTTCAGGAGTCGCGCGATCACGGCTTGCAGAAACTCAACCTCGACGCTATCGCCAAGGAGTGGAGCACGAAACTCCGATTGAAACCCGACAGCGTCCTAAGCTACCTGACCACCAACATCCACTACCAGCTCGACGCCGCCTGCCTCGAGGGGCTGCGTCTTTATTATCGCTATGCTGAGGAAGTAGGAGCGTTGCCAAGAGCGCCGGACTTACAGTTCTTGTAACTGGAGCCGTTTTCGGTAAAATCGCTGTCAGAAAAAAGCAGAGTATTAGGAGACTCCTATGTGCTTTTCCGCGGCAGCAAACTTTGTCGGCAGCGGCGCGCTCGGCGCCGTCGGAGTCATAACGTTAACCAAAGTGCGCCATCGCCGCGAACTGCTTTTTGCGTCGCTGCCTGCGCTCTTCGCCATCCATCAGTTCATCGAAGGCTTTGTCTGGCTCGGCTTGGACGGCATGCTCTCGCCCACCGTCACTCACTTCATGGGCGCGGCGTTCGTCTTGTATGCGCAAGGGCTTCTACCATTTCTATTGCCGATGAGCGTCTTGCTGTTCGAACCCGACGCCAAAAGCCGCAGAAGAATGCTGCCCTTTCTCATTCTCGGCGGAGGCACTACGCTCTACATCCTTTGGGCGCTAATCGCCTTCCCTCTTCAGGTGTACGTCAAGGCAAATAGCATCGTCTACATCAACGCAGGGACGAACAACACCGCCGTAGGAGTGCTCTATGTGATCGCCACCTGCGGGTCGCTCTTCTTTTCCCAGGTACGCGCTATGGTTCTCTTCGGAGCAGCCAACCTTGCCATCCTGCTGACCGTCATGGCCGTCAAGCGTTACGCTTTCACCTCGCTCTGGTGCGCCTACGCCGCGGTCGCCAGCGTCATCATCCTCGCTTACTTCTGGAAGAGCGCCGGAATCCGACCATTTAAGTACGCAAGGGCAATCTGACCGCTCAGGCCGCGACGGCCGAGTCGGGATTGCGAGTCTCTGTAGGAAGGACAAGCGAATGCCCGCTCCCCGCCGCCGCGCGACGGCACACAGCGCTGCAATAGCGAATCGTTTCCCAACTCGCAGCCCGCCATCGACGCCAGGCAATCTCTCCGCCGCAGTGAATACAGGTTTTGCCTAGTCTTTCTCGATCTCTTGCTATGAATGTGCAACTCTTCATCTCCACAACCTCCCCGCCCAACGATGTTTGCGCCCTGGGAGAACAGATGAAGCGGCTGAGCTATAGATTCGTATCACTCAAATTAACTTGAGCGACACGACAATATTGAGTGCGCAGCGTCTTTACGGATTAATTTTTTTGCGCTACGCTTATCCCGAATTTCAGGAGGCCTCTATGGCTGGTACATCTCCCACCGTAGTTCTGAAGCACGCTTCTACCTGGTCCATCGTCTGGGGCGTGTCGCTGATTATCCTGGGCATATTCGCGATCGGCTCGCCTGCTCTTGCGGCTGTTGCTGTCAACGTCGTGATTGCCTGGCTGCTCATCATTGCCGGCGTCGTGCACGCAATCGTTGCCTTTCACTCTCACTCCGCCGGCAGCGTGATCTGGAAACTGCTCGTAGGCATCGCCTATCTGTGCTTCGGAGCATACCTGATCATGCATCCCGTGCTGGGCGTCGCATCGCTGACTCTAGTCCTCGCGTCGCTCTTCCTTATCGAAGGCATTTTGGATATCGTTCTGTTCTTCAACATGCGTTCGGTTAAAGGATCGAATTGGGTGCTGTTCGACGGCATCATCACGCTCTTGCTCGGCGTCATGATTTATGCGCAGTGGCCGGTCAGTTCCCTGTGGGCGATCGGCACCCTGGTCGGCATCAGCATGATCTTCAGCGGCGTGAGCCGAGTGATGATCTCTCTGGCGGTGCGAAAGGCAGCGGTTGAAATATCGCCAAGATCCTCGTCCTCGTCGCTGGCTGCGTGAGGAAACGATACGACGACCGGGGATGAAGATCAAAGCTCCGGCGCAAACGGAGCAGAGGTGTGTCCGCGGCGCGACCTTCAGGAACAGGCACTCCGCGCGGCTGCCTTAAGCTTTTATCAATTCTTGTACCGCGCGGTGCGCTTGATCGATCGCAACGTTTGTATATGCTGAGCCGCCGGCATCAGAGTTGGCGATGGTGATTCGTCCAAACGGTTTTCGTCCGACGACCCACGGCTTTTCGTCTTCCGTCCAGTCGGGATCATTCAGCGGATCGCCCGGATACGCATAGCCGTGCGCCCAGCGATTCACCGTGATGCCCGCGATGTCTCGCGCCGGATCGAAGCCGCCGCCGCCCAGCATGCGTCCCAACTGATCGCGAATGTTGCGCTCGAACGTGGCAAACGGAGTTTTCACAAGTTCCTCCCGCCCCGCCCGAAATTGTTCGCGCATGGGAAGCCCCGGCTGACACGGCGCGCGCAGCATAAATAAAACCATCGGCTCTTCCGGCGAACTGGGAAACTTATATCCGCCCATGCTCACCGGAAAATCCAGCGCAACATAATTGTGATAGCTCCCCGGCGAAACAATTTGGCTGACGCCGAGTTTGTCGAACGCAGTCCAGTTGCGACTCGCAGCGTGCGTGTACACCAGTGGAGCTTTCACCAGATAGGCCAGCGCAGCCTTCTGAGCCGCAGGCAGCTCCGGGCACAAGTAAGGAATCATCATGTTGTAACAAGCCATCACGCACGCCTTGGCCTGTACGGTTTGCAGTTTGCCGCCACGCATATAGGCGACTTCGACTGACTTCGCCGAATCTGGATTGCCTACGTGCTGCGCGCGCACTACAGTGCTGTTCAACCGAATACGGATTGGTGACGCGGCTTGATCGAGCTTGCTATAGTCCGCGTTCGCCGTGACTACATCTTCCATCAAATGTCCTGGAATCGCGTCAGGAATGAGCGCTCGCACGAGCAGCCGCGCCACCGAAGCATTGCCATCTGGAAAATGAAAAATGTAAGGCTCTTCAGGACCACCCTGACCCAAATCCATACCATCGAAGCCAGGGAAAGTCACGGCACCGTAATCGTCGCCGACTTCGAAGCACTCCAGAGCCGAGACGGCGTCAATGCCAACCGCATATTCGTCGTACGTATAAGTCTGGAAAAATGGCAGCGCCTCAGGAGTGATCTTGCAGATCCTGGTGAGAAAATCGGCATAGCTGATTTTGTTCAGTCGCGCGCGCCGCTGCTCGCGCGTCAAGCCCGGGAAGTAGTCGATCTTCTCCGCGTAGATCCGCTCGATATCGCGCTTCACCGACTCGGAGAGAGGTGTTCGCGCCAAGAAGTCTCTCCAGGGCAGAGTCCCCATGCCAGCGACCAGGCGATCTTCGCCGAATGTTTCCTTGTCGAAAAACATTCCAGTGCAGAGTTTGCGGGAAGAGTAGAGCTTCTGATCGTAATCCTTATAGAACTTCTGTAGATCGATTCCCAGTTCCTTCAAGAGCGCGAGCGAAGCGTTGCTGTACTCCGAAGGCGTGTCAATCGATTGGGTTCCGCCATAGCCCAACATCGTGCGATCGCCAACCTGGAACTCGTTGCGTTTGGCATGCCCGCCGAAGTCGTCGTGATTATCGAGAATGAGGATGCGAGCGTTGGGTCCCGTGTGCTTGCGGTAAAAGTGTGCCGCGGCCAATCCGCTGATGCCCGCCCCGACCACTACGAGGTCGTAGGACTCCCCCGTCTTCCGCAGAGTGCCTAGGTCATCCCAGCTCTCGCCGTCGCGTAGCTTGTGGGCGAACGTGTAGCTACCCTCATGATTTCCTCGCATACCCATCAACGAGGGGGGATAGTAGCCGGAGGCTTTCTCAGGCGCATACTCAGCGTCAGCTAAGGCCTGCATCCAGTCGGGAAGCGTGGCGAGTCCACCGACGGCGAGTGCCATGCCGTTGAGCAGGTCACGGCGCGTGATCGGCTGATCCATGCCAAGGTCGCGGTCGCTTTTCTTAGGGCTAAACATAACGGGATTGAGCAAGAACTCGGTAAGACTGCGATTATAAGTCCAGCGGAATGAGTAAAAGTAGCCCTTTCCCGGCTATGGCACTTTAGTGGTTGCAGGGGCTTGCAACCTGGGTTGCAAAAATTATCAGGCTTGACGACGGTAACCTCGTCGGCGAAACTATCGTACAAGTAAGGCGTCACACCTCCCCACTTCATCCGCGAAAGAAGTGAACCAATGATTTCAAAGTTCCTCAAAACTTCGTTTCTTGCTCTGGCAGCAATTGCAGTTCTGGCGCTTGCGGCGCCGCTGGCCTCTGCCAATTCGAACACCTACGATGTCACGGCGACGTTTTCCGACGGTCAGACGCTCAGCGGCACCGCGGTTTTCAACACCACCACTGATCAGGTAACCAGCTACGATTTCACCCTGTCTGGTGCCAAGGGAACTCAAACCTGCTCCGGCTCGTGCAACACTCTGATCGCGCAGTGGACCAGTGGCTCTTACAACGAGTTGGTTTACGGGGCGATTTTTAATCCGTTCGACACGTACTTGGGGTTCGAGGTCTACAACAACTGGGGCTATCAGAACATCACCTTTACCCAGGACACGTGGACCCAAATTCAGGCTCCCGAAGCTCCGACCACGATCATGCTGTTGGCATCGCTGGCGCTGATCGGTTTCCTGGCCTTCCGTTCACCAAAGCTGCGATCTCAGAACTAGACTCGCGGGAACTGGTCGGGCTATTTAAGCCCGACCAACCCGTCGGTCTCGACCTTCTCAAACACGGTCTGCGCCCGCAGTAATGCCGCCTGCACGTTATCGCAGATATTCTCGTGTCCGACGACCTCGGCGAAGTCGCCTTGCCTGATTAATTCGGCGGGCTGCTCGCGCGCCCCGCATAGGATTAATGTCCGACCGGATGCTTTCAATTGCCGCGCCACATCTTCCAGAGCGAAGATTCCCGTCGCATCGATGGCAGTCATATTTCTGAGCCGGATAATGACGATCGGCGGCAACTTCGGCATGTTCTCCGTCACCGTGGAAAGCTTGTCGGTCGCACCGAACAGGAACGGTCCGTGAATGCGGAAGATGGTCGCGTAGTAAGGAATGTCCTTGTCCTGCAAAATGTGGACGCGCCCGTCCTCAACATAATCGCCGGTGACCTGAGCAACGGTGGTGGTGTCGGAGACGCGGGCGATAAACAGCAGGGCTGCCAGGATCATTCCGGCTTCGACGGCAACGGTCAGATCGGCGAAGACCGTCAATGCAAACGTTACCAGCCACACGCTGATGTCGGTCTTAGTCAGCTTTAACAGCTGCGGAATCTCGCGCCACTCGCCCATGTTGTAGGAAACGACCATAAGAATTCCGGCCAAGGCGGCCATGGGGATGTAGCTGGCCAGGGGTGCTGCAAACAGCAGGATGCAGAGTAGTGTGAGCGCGTGAATCATCCCCGCAACTGGCGACTGCGCGCCGCTTCGGATATTGGTCGCAGTGCGGGCAATCGCGCCCGTTGCGGGTAATCCTCCGAAAATCGGCGAAACCACATTCGCAATTCCCTGTCCGATCAGTTCGACGTTTGAATTGTGACGGTCGCCGCTCATGCGATCCGACACCACGGCGGACATCAACGACTCGATTGCTCCGAGCATTGCGACGGTAAACGCCGGACCCAACAAGCCATGAATCAGGTTCGCGTGAAATTTGGGAATCGCGATGTGCGGTAGCCCGCTCGGGATGCCGCCTACAAAGCGCGTCCCGATCGTGTCCACCGGTAGCTTCAAAACGGCAACCGCAAGCGTCGCAGCCACCATGGCAACAATCGGCCCTGGAATCCTCGGCGACCACGCACGGCAACCGACGATGATGAACACCGTCGCCGCGGCCAACGCTGTGTTTTGAACCGACCACGTAGGAAACGCCGCACCCAGCGCCTCCATGCGCATCCAGAAGACTCCGGGAACTTTGTCGAGATGCAGACCGAAGAAGTCTTTGATCTGCGTGCTGGCGATCAGCACCGCGATGCCATTCGTGAACCCCACCACTACAGGACGCGGAATAAATTTCACCGCCGATCCCATCCCCGTGATGCCCAGAATAATCAGCAGTGCCCCTGCCATCATGGTGCAGAGGTAAAGCCCGTCGACGCCATGCGCGGCTACAATTCCCGCTACCACCACGACAAAGGCGCCGGTCGGCCCACCAATCTGCGTCTTCGATCCACCGAGCAGCGAGATCAGGAAGCCGGTCACGATAGCGCAGTAGATTCCCGCTTGGGGCGTCAGTCCAGACGCAATCGAAAACGCCATCGCCAGTGGCAACGCGACGAGTCCCACGGTGATGCCCGCTACCAGATCAAGCAGAAACTTATTGAACGTATAACCGCGCAGACAAATGACCGACTTCGGCAACCATCGGTCATTGATCGCGAAAGCAGGATGCCTTGCCATTGCCCATGATCTTAGTCTTTTTAGAGAAAAGAGAAAGCTCGATTGCCCATTCTCGGCGGTGCAAATCTCGTCATTGACTCCCACCGACCTGCGGGATTAACCTTTAAGCAATGGTTGTAGCTTGCACCGCGAAAGCGAGCGCCCGGATCGATGCCGCCTTCGGAAGCCATAGCCTGTCGCGTCTAAAAGCAAGCCGTGAATTCAGTCTCAATCCCTTCACCCTCTGTCATCATCCTGCACTCTCAGGACGCACCCGGCGTACCAAGGAAAGCGCCTATCCAGCATGAAGAAGAGCATTGAACTCAGCCCAAATTTAGAAACTCTTTTCGGAACCCGTGACGAAAACCTGCGCGTGCTTGAAGACGGGCTCAACGTCAACATCGATCTGCGTTCCAACAGCCTCGATCTCGAAGGCGCGCCTCGCGACGTGGAGCGGGCGGAACAGGTTTTCTCGGATTACAACTATCTGCAGCGTTCCGGCCACGCTTTCCACAACGGCGACCTGAACAGCATGTTGCGCGTCCTGGTCGCGGACCCCAACGCGAGCTTGCGCGCTCTAGCCGACGCTGGCAAAGCGCGTTCGCTCGGCCGCCGCACGGTGCAGCCTAAGAGCGTGAATCAGCGGCGATATCTCGACGCGATTGAGACTCACGATATGGTCTTTGGCATCGGGCCAGCCGGAACTGGCAAGACCTATCTCGCCGTTGCGATGGCGATTTCAGCGCTGTTGTCAAAGCGAGTTAACCGTATCATCCTGGCGAGGCCAGCGGTCGAAGCAGGCGAACGCCTTGGATTTCTTCCGGGAACGTTGCAGGAAAAAATCGATCCATATTTGCGTCCGCTTTACGACGCGCTGTACGACATGCTTGAGCCCGAAAAGGTCGATCGCTATCTGGAAAAAAATGTCATCGAGATCGCACCCATCGCGTTCATGCGAGGACGCACGCTTAACGATTCCTTCGTAATCTTGGACGAAGCGCAAAACACCACGACCGAGCAGATGAAGATGTTTGTGACTCGCCTGGGGTTCAATTCTAAGGCGGTGATCACGGGAGACGTGACTCAGATCGATCTGCCCAATGCGCGGCGCAGCGGATTGCTCGAAGCCGTCGATATCCTAAAGAAGGTTGAGGGGCTGTCCTTCTGCTACTTCGACGATGGCGATGTAGTGCGCCACCATCTAGTGCAGCGCATCATTCGCGCCTACGACGAACATAAGTCGCATCCTGCGCAGGGACGGTTACCTCTGTTGGGCGCGGAGACGAGTCATGTCGACGATGATGTCCCGACTTCGGCCGCGCCTGCGCCCTTGCCGGTCGCGGGATTACAGCATCGCCAGTAGTTCGTAACCTTGGTGATCGTCCCCAAATCCGGTGCGGGATTGAACGTCGCCGCTCTAACGCGATTTGTGAAGCAGGCGGCCATGAAAGTTAGGCTTCGCGGCAATGTCAACGTTCTCATCGCCGGCAATCGCGAAATGCGCTCCCTGAATCGTCGCTTCCGCGGCAAGGATAAACCGACGGACGTGCTGTCGTTCCCGGCTGTGATCGATGCGCCTCAGAGAGAATCCGGCGACATCGCGATCTCTTTGGAGATGGCTCGCGAAAATGCGCGTCTTCTGGGCCACACAGCTCAACACGAGCTGAAGATTCTCATCCTACATGGGTTGCTTCACCTCGCAGGGTACGATCACGAGAGCGACCACGGCGAGATGGCGCGAAAAGAGCAAACTCTGCGCAAGTCGCTGAGTTTGCCAGCGGGGTTGATTGCTCGTAGTACGATTCCGAAGAAGTGCAGCAAGAAGAAATCCCCGGTGGGACCAAGGAGTAAGGCCTCATGATGATCGCCATCGCCATCATCGTTGCTCTTCTGCTATGGCTGCTCGCCCTGGTCTCGTATGTTGATCGCATCTATGCCGAGATCGGCAAGTTTCTATCGCGCGAATTTCAGGACAACATCGATGTGTTTGAACACGACATCGAACCGCATTTGCACGTCAGCCGTAACCGGGCGGCGCTCTCTATGGCGATGCTCTCGCAGCTGACCATGGCGGCCATCGCCATGATCGTCGGCTTCGTTGTCTTCCGCGACCGCGCCTGGAGCACAGAAGAAATACTGGAAGCCGTGCTCAGCCTGATTCTCGTCGTCATCGTATTCAATCGCTTCATCCCATTCGTATTTTTTTCGCGTACGAAGGGACACTGGCTCACGCCCTGGACACTCTTCCTCCGCATCTTGATCTACCTCGTGCTACCGGCAACCCTGGTGCTCGGATTCCTGCAATCGGTCGCAGCCTTGACCAAAGAACATTCTGAAGAAGAACCCGAGACGCAATCGGAGGCGGTCGAGGCGCTTATCGAAGCCGGACAGGAAGAGGGCATCCTCGATAGCTCCAATCGCGACTTGATTCAGTCGGTCGTCGAGTTCGGCGAGAAAACCGTACGCGAGGCCATGAAGCCACGTCCGGAAATTGTCGCCGTCGCGCAAGATACGACGATCGAACAACTCATCGAATTACTGCGCGAGAAGCATTTTTCACGCATCCCGGTTTATCGGGAGAGCATTCACAGCATTGTCGGCATCGTTTACGCGCAGGATGTATTGCAGGTCACCGACGCCGAGGCTCGCACACGCACCGTGCAAAGCATCATGCGCGGGGATGTTTACTTCGTTCCGGAAAGCAAGTTGGGGAGCGACCTGCTGCGGGAAATGCAGAAGAGCAACATCCGCATGGCGATTGTCATTGATGAATACGGCGGCGTCGCGGGACTCGTGACCATTGAAGATTTAGTCGAGGAAATCGTCGGCGAAATTCGCGACGAGCACGAGAAGGCGGAAGTCGTGCGCGAAAACGAGCACTCCTATATGGTGCCCGGTAGCATGGATGTCGACCGCCTCAACGAGCTCTTCGGTGTACGTCTGGAAGAAAAAGAGTCTGCCACCGTGGCCGGACTGGTCAGCGAGCTTGCCGGGCGCATTCCGCTGCCCGGCGAGGTCGTGGAAGAGGATGGCTTACGTTTTGAGGTCTTGGAATCCACGGAACGCCGGGTAGAGCGTGTCCGCATTTCCCTGCTCCAGCCCAAATAGCGCACAATAGAGCGATGGCCTTTCACTCCGGATTCGTCTGCATCGTCGGGCGTCCTAATGCAGGTAAATCTACGCTACTCAATGCGCTGGTGGGCGAGAAACTCGCCATCGTCAGCCCCAAGCCGCAGACCACGCGCAATCGCATTCAGGGCGTCATTCATATCCCAAAAGCGAAGGGTAAGGCAGGAGGCCAAATCATATTGCTCGATACGCCCGGGATTCATCGTCCCGACACTTCGTTAGGGCGCAAAATGATGGCTGAAGTTCGCGCAGGGCTCGACGGCTGTGACCTGATCCTGCTGATCGCCGACGCCAAGAAGAGAATCACGGCGGACGAGCAGTTGGTCATCGATATGCTGAAGAAGTCCAAGCCTCCTGCGTATCTTTTGCTCAACAAGATCGATCTCATCACTGGTGGCAAACAGAAATTACTTCCGATCATCGCGCAATGGTCCGCGCTGCACACTTTCAAGGAAATCATTCCGATCTCCGCCCGCAAGCGCGAAGGGCTCAACCTTCTTCTCGAAAAACTTCTCAAGGCGATGCCCGAGGGGCCGCACTACTTCCCGGAAGATCAAGTCACCGACCAGCCGACGCGGTTTATGGTGGCAGAGATCATCCGTGAGCAGCTCTTGACTGAGACTCAGGAAGAAGTTCCCTACGCGACGACGGTGGTCATTGAACGCTACGAGGAAGGCGCAAAGCTTACGCGCATTGCCGCGGCCATCTTCTGCGAACGCGAAGGACAAAAACGCATCGTGATTGGCAAAGGGGCATCGATGCTGAAGAAGATCGGCACGGCTGCCCGACTCCAAATCGAAGAGATGGTGGGAACGAAAGTGTATCTGGAACTCTTCGTGAAGGTGAAAGCCGATTGGCGTGAGTCGCGCGACTTCGTCGAGGAACTCGATTGGCGGCGCGAACAACTGGTTGGGGCGGATCTCAAGCTGCCGGGATGAGGTCT
>Ga0302320_10009878_pt1 | contig 20444 bp, 19 predicted proteins | sample Bog_T0_3_FD_202130 | JGI IMG/M metagenome (GOLD analysis project Ga0302320, IMG submission 202130) | Peat permafrost microbial communities from Stordalen Mire near Abisko, Sweden - Bog_T0_3 | ecosystem: Environmental > Terrestrial > Soil > Wetlands > Peat | place: Sweden: Abisko, Stordalen Mire...
ATCCGCAGATGAAAGGCCCGCCGGGGCTAAAGCCCTCATTATTATTCAGGCACTTGCGGCTCGACTGAAGTCGAGCCCTGATACAAAGCTCCCTCCGAATTGAGTTCTTCCGCAGGCTGTAAAGCCCGCGTTCCTATTGTTGCGTTTGCGGCACGGCTAAAGCCGTGCCCTTTCAAGGCATCGACTTGATCAGACGGTCCTTGAACCGTTCGGCGCGACTCGTCAATCACCCGATGGCTGCTGCTCTGCTTCTGCACTCTGTTCGGCTTCGGCGGCGAGGGCGAGGCCGGGTTCTTCGAATTCGGCGTCGTCGAGGAGGGCGCGGGGGATCTGCTTGCTGGTTCTGATTCCCAGTTGCTTGAGCAGTTCAACCTGGCGGATGAGATTGCCTCGGCCTTCAGTGAGTTTCTTCATGGCGTTGGTGTAACTCTGGTCTGCTCCGCGGAGGCTCTTGCCAACGGCTTCGAGGTCGCCGACAAAGCCGACAAACTTGTCATATAACTCAGCGCCGCGATCCATGACGTCCTGGACGCTGCGTGCCTGCACATCCTGCTGCCAGAGCACGCTGACGATGCGGATTACATAGAGCAGCGTGGTTGGGCCCACGAGGAGAATGCCCTGTTTGTAGGCATCGGCCCATAACTCCGCATCGGCTTGCAGCGCCATGAGAAAGGCCGGCTCGATGGGAACGAACATGACCACAAAATCGGGGGATTCGATTCCGGGCAGGGCGTGGTATCCGGCATTTGCCAGCGTGCCGATGTGCTTGCGTACGCTCTTGAGGTGTTCAACGAGCGCGGCCTTGCGGGCATCTTCAGTGACCGCATTGACGGCGTCAGTGTAAGCGTTGAGAGAGACCTTGGAATCGATGACCAGGTGGCGAGCGCCGGGCAGGGAGACGATCACGTCTGTGCGCGGCGATCTGACTCTCTCGCCGTCTACCTCGATGCTGGGGAAGGTCTGTTGAAAGCTATACCCCTCGCCCTCGCGAAGGCCGGACTTTTCAAGCAAGTCGCGCAGGATGAATTCGCCCCAGTCGCCCTGAGCCTTGGAGGAGCCGCGGAGAGCGGTGGTGAGGTTTTTGGCTTCCTGGCTGAGTTGCTGGTTGAGTCCGCCGAGGGTGCCGATGAGCGTCTCGAGGCGGGTGACGCCGATTTTAGAGTCGCCCTGCGCTTCCTCCACTTTTTTGCGGAACTCGTTGATCTGTTCGCGCAGGGGGGTGAGCAGGGTGGCGAGGTCCCGCTGGCTGCCTTCGGCAAAGGTTTTGGACTTCTTCTCGAGGATGTCGCCGGCGAGGGCTTCAAACTGGTGAGCGAGGGTTTGGCGGGCGGCGTCGAGGAGGGTGAGTTTTTCAGCGAGGTTTTTGCGCTCGTTCTCAAGGTCGGCCTCGAGGCGGCTGATGCGGACAGCCTGCACGCGCTCGGCCTCAACCTTGCCCTGTAATTCGACGTGGGCGTGCTCTCGCTCGGTGAGCAGGTCAGCGGCGAGTTTCTCGTTGGCCTTCTCGAGCATGGCTTTTTCCGGCTTGGCGGCGACGGCCCGCAGGGCGAATCCGACCAGAACCCCGATAAATGCAGCGGCAACAACAAGAATGACGTCTTGCATGGTTTGATCCTACCTTTTCTTCGCCGAATGTACGCCCAATGCAATTGTATTTGCGGTCAATTGTGAGCCGCATGATTCATCCCAGCCTGCGGGACCGGGGCAGGGGGCCCATGTTCCTGCTCTGGGAGGCTTTACACACCCCCACGCGCCCGGTAGACTTGAAGTTTCGGGGACATGCGCTTCATTTTTGGGCGTGATGGTTGTGTTCCCCTGCCACGAACCGGTATTGTGGCAGGCGGGACCGATGGTGCCGCACCCCCCGGAGCGAATCCAAAGTTTCGAAACTATGAGGAGAATTACGCATGGCCGTTGAAGAGAAGGTTAAGCAGATCATTGTGGAGCAGTTGCAGGTGGACGAGGCCGAAGTGACGCCTGGCGCGAGCTTCCAGGAAGATCTGGGCGCGGACTCGCTGGACGTGGTTGAGCTTGTGATGCAGTTTGAAGAGGCGTTTGACCTTGAGATTCCCGACGAAGATGCCGAGAAGATCAAGACGGTGAAGGACGCCATCGACTACATCGAGAAGAACGAGAAGAAAGGCGCGAAGTAGCCTGTGACGCGCAGAGTGGTTATCACCGGCCTGGGGCTGGTTTGCGGTGTGGGCAACACCGCTCCTGAGGTGTGGCGGCAGTTATTGGCCGGCGCCAGTGGTATGGCCCCGATTCAGGGGTTCGATACCACGGGCTTTCCCGTCACGTTTGCAGCCGAGGTGAAGAACTTTGATCCGCTGCAATTTGTGGACAAGAAGGAAGCGCGCAAGATGGGGCGCTTTACCCACTACGCCTTTGCAGCGGTTCAGGAGGCCCTGACCCAGGCGGGCCTTGAGGTGACGCCGGAGAATGGCGACCGGGTGGGTGTTTTTATCGGCTCGGGCATTGGCGGCTTCGAGGTGATTGAACGCGAGCATGCAGCCCTGTTGGCAGGCGGACCGCGCAAGATTTCTCCCTTCTTTATCCCCGCTGCGATTGTGAACATGGCGGCGGGAAACATCAGCATTCGCTATGGCGCCAAGGGACCGATTTCGGCCACAGCGACGGCGTGCGCGACGAGCGCCAACTCGATTGGCGACGCGGCGCGGATGATTGCGCATGGCGATGCGGATGTGATGATTGCGGGCGGTGCGGAGGCAGCAGTAACGCCGCTCTCAGTGGGCGGATTTGCGGCCATGCGGGCGCTTTCAGCACGGAACGACGAGCCGACAAGGGCGAGCCGGCCGTTCGACAAGGACCGCGACGGATTTGTGATTGGCGAGGGCGCCGGCATTCTGATTTTGGAAGAGCTGGAGTTTGCCAAGGCGCGCGGGGCAAAGATTCTGGCCGAGATCATCGGCTATGGGATGAGCGCCGACGCTTACCACATGACGGGCATTGCGCCGGAAGGCGCGGGCGCGCAGCGCAGCATGCGGGCGGCGCTGAAGGACGCGGGCATTGCGCCGGAGACAGTGGGCTATGTGAACGCGCACGCGACCTCGACCCCGGCGGGCGACGGCAACGAATCGCGGGCGATTGAATTGGTGTTTGGCGAGCACGCGCTGAGCCACAAGCTGAAGGTGAGCGGCACAAAGTCAATGACCGGGCACCTGCTGGGCGGCGCGGGCGGGTTGGAGGCCGGCATCACCGTGCTGGCATTGCAAAACCAGATGCTGCCGCCGACGATCAACCTGGAGAATGTGGACCCCGAGTGCAGGCTGGACTATGTGCCGAACAAGGCGGTGGCGCACAGCTTCGATGTGGCTCTGTCGAACTCGTTTGGGTTTGGCGGGATCAATGCGACGCTGATCATGCGGCGGTGGACGGAGTAGGGCAACTCTCAGCTTCTAGCCGATTGTCAGGCACAGATATTTCAAAGAGAACGGCGCGAGTCCTGTTGGGATTCGCGCCGTTTTGCGTTCATACGATGGCAAGGATCTAGCTGGTGGCGGCTGCGATGCCGACGCCGATGAGCACGAAGATTGCCCACCATCCGAAGACCGCAATGTAGCCGGAGGTGCGCTTGACTCCTGCGACGGCCGCCGTACCGATTGCCAGCAGCACGAGGGTCCAGATGGTGATGACATCCAGCGACGTGGCGAGGGCGTAGAGCGCCTTGTTGGTCTCAACCGGATTAAGGAAGGCGCCGATATTTGTGGGGGCATAATTCTTGATATTGAACGATTCGGGGACCACGCCCGCGAAGATGACAACAGTCCCCAGGAGCACTTTGATGATGCCTGGCAATCCGGCAAACATCCACACCGAGAAGATGCCGCCAAAGGTAGCCTTGCCACCGAAGACAAAGTTGATGGTGGCCCAGAGGCCGAGCGAGCCGAGGCCGAGGGCAATGAGCAGGACCACCGGATTGGCAATGAAGATGCCTTCAGTGATGTAGAGGGAGATCTTCGTCTGCGTCTCGCGTTGATCCGCGGGCACCTGCGCCAGGCGCTCTTCTGTTTTGGGGTCGAGCTTGATCTGATTGTCGACAACGGTCTGCATACCGATTTTGGTGTAGACGGCGGCAAACAGGATGTAGCCGACCAGGGACAGGATGACGAAGGGCATCCACCAGCTCCGGTTGCCGCGCTTGATGTCGTTAAATGTCTTCGACGGCGCTGTAAATGTGTTGGTTACGCGCTGCCACTCGGAGAGGCCGGGTGTTGCCTCGGCCGCGGGTTGAACTTCCAGATCGCTCATGAGATTTCCTCGCCAAGCCGGTATCGGCTTTGCCCGCGATTGTACCCCTGAACGACCCGGGAGGGACAGTGAAATTATGTTGGGCTCGGGCAGCGATTGGAGCAGGGGGGGGTAACGCAGGGCAATCGCATATCAAGATGTGGTGAGATTTCGCCTTGAAAGGGCACGGCCTGAGCCGTGCCGAAGAGAGGCTCCAAGAGAATCGCTGGCCTTTAGGGCATTTTCGGAAGACAGGTAGACTTTGTGTGGGTCGTGCGAGGTGAGATCTTTTGAAAATATGGCCACTTGACCGTGTGCTTTCGATCCACAGAGACTGCGAAGATGCTGTAGGGCCAGCGGGATGGGGTGGGGCCGGCAAAAGACATCCCTCCGCGGCTAAAGCCGAGGCTGTTTTTGGCATATCCATTGGCACGGCTCAAGCCGTGCCCTTTCAAAGCCGCTCCTGTTCACGATTCCAAATCCAAATGCGATTGCCCTGGGGGTTAACGGGCGGTGTCGGCGATTTGGGTGGGGGCAGGAGGCGCACTGGGCGGGGCTGTGGGCGGCAGGTAGCTTTTGTAGACGGTGATGTGAAAGCAGGCCTGGTGGAACTCCTCTTCAACGTCAAGCTTGCCGGCCTGCTGGAGGGGCAGGAGCCAGCGCCTGAGCCAGCCCAACTGCTGCCGGCTCAGGCCCTGCTTGGCAAGATCGATGGTTGCTCCGGTGACGTGGGGGCTGACGATGTCGCCCTCGGCGGGTGCGGCGTTGCCGTTGCTTCGCATGAGGCGCTTTTGAAATTCGACGGTACGGACGGCGGAGCTGACCTGAAGGGGTGAGTGGAAGACGGCGGCGTGGGCGCGGGCCAGATCGTCAAGGAAGGCGGCCGTCCAGGAGCGGCAAAAGCGGCGGTCGGTGGGGAGATTGCTGCTGACGGCGAGCTTTGGCGAGACGGGCAGGGGGACAAGAAGGCCGTCGGCTATGCGCTGGTCCAGGTCGTTGTCGTCGAGTATGCGCTCAAGGCCGTCGGCCTGGCTGCGGTCATTCTGGCGCTCAAGGGAGTCGAAGGAGCCGCGGAGGGGCGGCGGCATGGCGGCGCGGGTGCGGGTGAGGGAGACGGGGCGCTTCAGCAACTGACTCGCCGGTGCTCTGTGGAGGCTGGTGCGGAGCGGGGCGGATTGCGCGGGATGGGGCCTGGTGTGAGAAGACCGATTACGTGCAGATGAGGGCGCGCGGGGGTGGGTTATGGTGCGCCGGGACTTTGGCCGCGGAGTATGGGTTGGCGCTGGGCGGGTTTGCTTTAGGGAACGGTGGGGGGTTGGCGCGGCGAAGGAACTCCTGTGGGCTTTCGCCGAGTGAACCGGCGAGCCGTTGGCTGGGATGACGCTGAGTGCAGCCAGCACGAGAGTTATGAAGTCATTCCGGCACATGGAGGAGTGCGCGGAGAATCGTGAGCAAGTTCAGTGTAGAACGGGGGGGCGGATTGCACCGAGTATCGGACGAGGTGCGGATGGGTCTGATAACTGGTTGAGCTTGAGGATGGGGCTGACTGCGGGCTTAATTATGGATGCTTGACGCGGTTGGCTGTGAATGTTCGACTGGGTCAGGAAGTTGACTGGGAGAGCCGATGGACGAGCGCCAATTTAGCCTTGACGATTACGAGAATGAGTTTGCGGACCGGCATTTGCTGCATGGGGTTGTGGCCAAGTGGGCCAAGGCGCGGCCGCTGGCCGCTGCGCTGGTGAGCGCGGACGGGAGCCGCACGGTGACGTGGGGCGAGTTCGACCGGCTGACGACGGCGCTGGCGAAGGAACTGCTGCGGATGGGCTTTGGCAAGGGCGATTTTGTGGTGACGATGCTGCCGATGACCGTGGATCACGTGCTGCTGGAGTACAGCTGTTTCAAGATTGGCGTGATTGCGGCGCCGCTGGATTTGCGGCTGTCAGCGGGCGAGGTTCTGCGGGCGTTGGAGATTCTGAGGCCACGCGGGTTTGCGTGCCTGGGCGTGAAGGCGCCGTTCGATTTTCGCGAGTTGTGGCGGACGGTGCTGGGGCAGTGCAGTTGGATTGAGCAGGCGATTGCGGTGGACTCGGTGGAGGCGATTGAGGGGACGCGGACGTTGGCAGCGATTGTGGAGGCAGCGGGTGAGGGTGACGGGAGCGTTGCCCTGCCGGAGATTGACGAGGAGGATGGGGCGCTGGTGATTTTTACGACCGGGTCGACGGGGTCACCGAAGCCGGCGCTGCTTTCGCACCGGAACATCACGGTGCAGAACATGTGTTTGTGCGGTACGTTTTTTGGGGGAGATCGCGGGACGCGGATCCTGGTGAATCTGCCTGCATCGCATGTGGGCGGGCAGACGGAAGAGCTGATGAGCGCGCTGTTTGGCGGAGGGACGGCGGTGCTGCTGGAGTTCTTTGACGCGGGGCGGTCGCTGCGGGCGATTGCCGAGCACAAGGTGGAGATTCTGGGGCAGATTCCGGTGATGTTCAGCCTGGAGTGGATGCTGAAGGATTATGCGAGCTACGACCTGAGCAGCCTGAAGTTTGTGGCGTATGGAGGGAATGCGGTTTCGCGGCCTTTTATGGAGAAGATGGCGCGGATGGCGCCGATCATCGGGACCGGGCTGGGGCTGACGGAGGCTTCGGGCTGGTGCACGTATGTGCAGGCCAAGTCGACTGAGCAGGAGACGATGCTTGCCGGGCTTGGCGTGGATATGCCGGTGTATCGCTGCACGATTCGGCAGCCGATGCGGGAGGATGGGCAGGCGGGCGATGAGTTGGCTTCGGGGGAGATTGGGCATGTTTGCTTCAAGGGGCCGCAGACGTTTCTGGGTTATGTGAACGATGCGGAGGCGACGGCGAGGGCGATCTCACGCGATGGGTTTTTGTATACCGGCGATCTGGGATATTGGGATGGCGCCGGGCTGCATTTGACGGGGCGGGAGAAGTGGGTGATCAAGTCGTTCGGGTATCAGATTTTTCCGGGGGATGTGGAGCAGCACATTCTGGCGCTTGCGGAGAAGGTGGCGAACTGCGTGGTGGTGGGCGTGGCGCATGCGGTGGTGTATGAGGCGCCGGTGGCGCTGGTGGAGAAGCGGGCCGGCGTTGAGCTGACGGCGCAGGAGCTGGATCGGCATGCGCGGACGCTGGCGCCGTATATGCGGCCGCGGCATTGGATTGTGCTGGAGGCCGGGGAGTTGCCGTTGAACCGGGTGGTGAAGCCGGATTATCTGCGGGCGCAGGAGATGGCGCGGCAGGCGATTGCTGGGCTGAGGGAGCGGGGGGAGTGGGATAGCGGGCATGTGAAGGGCGAGGTGGAGACGAGCGGGTAGCAATGCGCCGCCAACACGCGCGAGTTCGCAAGGGTGAAGGGGCTGAGTGTGGAGGATTGGACGGTATGAACGAAGTGGATGAATCGAAGTTTCCGTATGGTTATGTGCCGAAGCACCTGGCAGAGAGGGCTCGCAATTGGAAAAGTCTTTCGGTTGGCGAGCGGCTTATTCTGACGAGTGAGTTGAGCGAGGCGGCGTGGGCGAAGATAGGCGTTGTTCGCGACCCGAACAAGCCGATGGATAAGACGATCCGGCGGGTTTCCCCTCCCACAGAATTGAGCTATTGGTAGTCCGCCAGCCGAGACGCGGAACGCCCATTTTGCGGATGTGGGCCACTCGCCGTCAGATTACTCCTCAGGAGCGGATTCGCGGAGCTTCTCCACGTCCGCCAGGTCCTGATGACGGCCCACAGCAAGCTTGTTTCGAATCAGGTGTTCGCGCGAGATGACATGCGCCGGAGTGGTGCCGTCGAGAAGTTTCTCGACGCGGCTTTCCCATGCTTCATCAAATCGAACTCCGGCAATCCCCTGCAGGATATCGATGCGGCCAGGCTCCACGCCCAATTGGAAAACGGTCGTCGCCTTGTCGTTGAAATCTGCTGGAGTCATCCCGGCAAGTGGCGCGCCAAATTCAGTGAGCGCCGCAAAGACCGCCTTGCTGTTCTCCTCATCGGCCTTGATAAAGACGTCCAGGTCCTTGGTACCTCGCGGGTCGGCGTGAATGCTAACGGCTTGGCCGCCGATCACAAGATACTGAACGCCGTGGGTGTTGAAAGCTGCGATGATGTCTCTCTGATCCTTAAACATCTGTCACAACGCCTTTCTGCTTCGCATTTCAGATCGCCTTCCAATTCGGGCGCTCAACACGAACTAAGGTCTTGTCCGATGGCCGGCGATCGAGGTTAATTCCTTTGGCGAGATAGGCAGATCGGACGATCTCCGCGACGGCCTCCATGCGCTCGGCGCAGGTGCGGCTCCGCCAATAGCGGTAGGTCTCCAACCGCTGCGCCTTGAAGTCCGTCACCCTGCGGATTGTTTTGTCGATACTCATGGTTCACTCTCTTCTTCTGTGCCGGATATCCACTTGGAAAAAAATGATGAATGTCGTTCACTATCTACTTCACCAATTATCCTTACCACATTGCCGGAAGGATGAATAACCTGCTTTTTCCAGTTCCTCACTGATCGCAAGATATCGCTTGTCCTTCCAGTGATCGGAATCGAATTTCATGGCCACAAATGCTAAGGGACGATTGGACATCTCCATACGAGTTGTTGCCTCCTCAGCGAGAATAGCCCTGTGCCCCAGATCTCGATTGTGAGACCTGGACTCCATGGACAAATTCACTGCAACAGCGTAGGCTCGTCGTCCTTCAGCTCTTCGGGCGGGATGATGACTGCGGCGGCTACCTTGTCGTCGGGCTCGAGGGTGAGGAGGCGGACGCCTTGCGTGGCGCGGCCGGCGGCGCGGATGGTCTTGGTGTCGATGCGGATCATCTTGCCGAATTGGCTGATGACCATCAACTCCGAGGTGTCGTCCACTAACTCGATGCAGTTGACGCGGCCGATTCGAGGGGTGACGGCCATGTTTTTGACGCCCTTGCCGCCGCGAGTCTGGAGGCGGTAGGCCTCGACATCGGTGCGCTTGCCAAAGCCGTTTTCAGTGATGGCGAGAATGCGGTACTCGCCGGGGGCGTGCTCCTTGGGGGTGATGGCGACGCCGACGACGAAGTCGTTTTTGGCGAGGTCGATGCCGCGGACGCCGTAGGCCGGGCGGCCCATGGAGCGGACATCGTTCTCGTCGAAGCGGATGGCCTGGCCGAGGTGGGTGGCGAGGAAGACGATCTGCGAGCCATCAGTGATGCAGGCTTTGACGAGCTCGTCGTCCTTGTCAATGCCGATGGCGATGATGCCGCGGGCCATGACGTTGGAGAAGTCCTTGAGCGGGGTCTTTTTGACGGTTCCCTTTTGCGTGGTGAAGAAGATGAACTTGCCTTCTTCTTCAAGGTCGCGGACGGGGAGGATGGCGCGGACGTTTTCGCCGGGCTGGAGGTCGAGCAGGCTCTGCATGGACTTGCCCTTGCCGGCGGCGCTGACGTCAGGGATCTCATAGACCTTGAGCCAGTAGACGCGGCCGGTGTTGGTGAAGCAGAGCAGGAAGGCGTGGGTGGAGTTGACGATGAGCTGGGAGACGAAGTCTTCTTCGCGGGTCTTCATGCCGGTGCGGCCGGTGCCGCCGCGGCGCTGCTGGCGATAGATGCTGATGGGGGTGCGCTTGAGGTAGCCCTGATGGCTGACGGTGACGGCGACCTGCTCATCGGCGATGAGGTCTTCAAGCTGGAGCTCGGCGGACTCGTCGATGATCTGGGTGCGGCGGGCATCGCCGTATTTGTCGCGGACTTCTTCGAGTTCCTTGACGATGACGGAGCGGAGCTTGGTCTCGCTGGCGAGGATGGACTCGTACTCGGCGATGCGCTCGCGGACCTGCTTGAGCTCGTTGAGCAACTCGTCGATGGAGAGCTGGGTGAGGCGGTAGAGTTGCAACTCGAGGATGGCGTCAATCTGGCGGAGGGTGAGGCCCTTTTCCTCGTGCGGCAGGCGCACGCGGTCGAGGTTGAGGATAATCTCGGTGCCCTTGCCCCAGGCGTAGAGGTTCTCGCGGGCCTCGATGCGGGAGCCGGAGGCGCGGATGATGCGGATGACGGTGTCGAGATTGTCGAGGGCAATTTTGTAGCCTTCGAGGATGTGCTCGCGCTCGCGGGCCTTGCGGAGGAGGAAGACGGTGCGGCGCTGAACGACGTCGATGCGGTGATCGATGAAGCAGCGGATGGCCTGATCGAGAGGCAGCTCACGCGGCTGGCCGTTGAGCACCGCGAGGAAGATCATGGAGAAGCTCTCTTGCATCTGCGTGTGCTTGTAGAGCTGGTTGAGGACGATCTCAGGCTGCGCGCCGCGCTTGAGCTCGATGACGATGCGCATGCCGTCGCGGTCGCTCTCGTCGCGGACGTCGCTGATGTCGTCGACGATTTTTTCGTTGACGAGTTCGGCGATGCGCTCAATGAGCTTGGATTTGTTGACCTGATAAGGAATTTCAGTGACGATGATGGCGAGTTTTTCCTTGGTCAGGTTTTCAGTGGCGACGCGGGCGCGCATCATGAATCGGCCGCGGCCGGTTTTGTAGGCCTGGGGGATGCCGGCCTTGCCGTAGAGGAAGCCGCCGGTGGGGAAGTCAGGGCCTTGCACGTGCTTGAGGACTTCAGCGAGGCCGGCGTGGGGATCTTTGACGAGAGCGATGGCGGCGTTGACGACTTCAGTGAGGTTGTGGGGCGGGATGTTGGTGGCCATGCCGACGGCGATGCCGCTTGAGCCGTTGACGATGAGGTTGGGGATGCGCGTGGGCAGGACGGTGGGTTCGAAGGTGGACTCGTCGTAGTTGGGAGTGAAGTCGACGGTTTCCATTTCGATGTCGGCGAGCATTTCGCCGGCGATGCGCATCATGCGGCACTCGGTGTAACGCATGGCAGCGGGCGGGTCGCCATCGACGGAGCCGAAGTTGCCCTGGCCGTCGACGAGGGGATAGCGCAGCGAGAAAGGCTGGGCCATGCGGACAAGGGTGTCGTAGATGGCGGAGTCGCCGTGGGGATGGTAAACGCCCATGGCCTGGCCGACGACCTTGGCGCACTTGGTGTATTTCTTGTTGTACTCGAGGCCCATCTCGCTGAGGGTGTAGAGGACGCGGCGATGGACGGGCTTGAGTCCGTCGCGGGCATCGGGCAGGGCGCGGCCGATGATGACGCTCATGGAGTAGTCGAGATAAGAGCGGCGCATCTCCTCTTCAATGTTGATGGGGATGAGGTTGGTGCCGCTATTGGGCGGTGTGCCGCCATCGAGAGGGAGTTTGGGATTCTGGTCGTCTGGCATAAGGGTTTTCAGAGGCCCTGCGGAAGGCGGCAGAAAGGCAAGGAAAAGGCGGGGCCGGGGTCCGCGGGCTGTGGTTCTATTTTACGCTTTGGGGAGCGGTTGGAGCAAGGCTGCCAAGGGGAAATAAGTCCTTATTTTGGTTGATTTTATGGTCCTTCTAGAATCGACGCGGAATGACTCTGCAAAGGCTGAGCGGCGCTGCCGCTTTTGACGCTGGGATTGGCTGATTTTCCGGTGTTCTTTGCTGCCGGTTTTTCACTCTTTTGAGGGGGAAGGGCTGGACGCTGGGGTGCGAACCGCTGCTTCTAGAGCAGCCCTGGCAGGCTGAGGAGGCAGAAGACTGCCTGGAGGAGCAGGATGGCTGCGCCGGCGGCGAGGGCGAGGCGGCCGCGGGGGCCTTCGTAGGCGTCGGCAAAGACGCCGCCGATGAAGGTGAAGAGGAACGGGAGCGCCCAGAGCCACGGGGAGGCGGGAGCGCTGGTTGTGACCAGGAGCATGAGGATCAGCGCGCAAAGCAGGGGAGCCGTGTTGCCGAAGTAGCGGGACCGGCGCAGGCCGAGGAAGAGGACTGCGGCGGCGGCGGCGGCCAGGGCGATGCCGGCGTTGGGCAGTGCTGTGAAGAAACGGCGGGCGGGGTCGAGGGAGAGCGAAAGGAAACCGGCTGCGGAGCGGAAGAGGTAGCTGAAGGCGTCTGGGGAGAAGCCGTAGCAGGCGAAGACCAGGACCAGTGCGCCGGCGACAGCCAAAAGGACGACGGGCATGATCTGGGATCTGCGGCCTTCGGCGATCCAGAGCATGAGCGCGAGGCCAAGAAGCGCGGTGACGGGCAAGGCCGCGATGTGGGAAGCGGCGGCGAGGCCGAAGGCGGCGATGAGCAGAAGGATGCGGGGCCTCCAGCGTGCGGCGGGGCCCTGCATGGCGTGGGCGACACCGATGCAGGTGTAGACGCCGCCGAAGACGCCGAGGCTGGCGAGCAGTTCAGGGCCGGGGGCGACGCAGGCCTTGAGGATGGCGGGGGAGAAGCAGTAGAGCGCCAGAGCGGTGTAGCCGGCGAGGTTGCCATAGAGGCGGCGGGTGACCCACCAGAGACAACCGCCGAGCAGGCATCCGACTAGCAGGAATGGAAGCCGCAAGAGCAGAAGAATATGCGTGAGCTGGTGGCGCAGCTCCCAGGGGCTGAGTTCGCCGGGGGTTTGGACGACGCGGTCTTCGGGTTTGCGGAAGTGGTCGAGGCCGCGCTGGGCGAGCAGGTTGAGGGTGAGCGGGAGGCCGGCGAGGCGGTAGGCGAGAATGCCGTCGTGAATGTTGCCGCAGGTGGTGAAGTAGCCGACGAGGAGCGAGGGGCGCTCCCACATTTCTCGACCGCAGCGGGCGTATTGGTAGTCGCGATCGGAGAGTGTCTGGCGGCTGGTGAGCCACAGGCCCTGGAGGAGAAACAACGCGAGGAGGCCCGCGGCGATGCGCTGCGGGAGGTTGAAGCGAAAGCGGCGAAGGATTCCGAAACGGTGGGTCATTCTGGTGAACGGAACTTTACCAGTTTAAACGGTTGCTGCCAGTTTGCCTTGGGATGATAGCCTTGTGCCCATGACGGGGGAGCTGACGACCGAAAGACTGGTTTTGCGGCGATGGCGCGCGGCGGACCGACTGCCGTTTCGACAGATGAATGCCGATGCGCGGGTGATGGAGTTCATGCCCACGCCGCTTGCTGCGGAAGAATCAGATGCGGTGGTGGACCGTGCCGAGCGGCATTTCGAGCGGCACGGCTTTGGCCCGTTTGCGGCGGAGCTGCGCGGAGACGGGAGGTTTCTTGGGTTTATCGGGCTTTCTGTACCTGCGTTCGATGCGCCTTTTATGCCGGCGGTTGAGATTGGGTGAAGGCTTGCGCGTTCGCATTGGGGTCAGGGGCTGGCTACCGAAGGGGCGCGGGAGGTGGTGCGCTACGGATTCGAGGAGCTTGGGCTGGCAAGCATAGTGTCGTTCACCACAGAGGCAAACGTCCGCTCTCGGCGGGTGATGGAGAAGCTGGGGATGACGCACGATGCGGCTGAGGATTTCGAGCATCCGGGATTGGCAGAGGGGCATGTGTTGCGGCGTCATGTGCTTTACCGGCTCAGAGCATGACCGCGATTCCCGTAACTTGTGCTAAGCTGACGCCACTTGGCTTGCAAGGAGTGGCCCAGAAAGGGGCAACCATGACCAACAACACATGCCATTTCACGCCCAACTTTATCCAGGTGACGCCGTTCCTGATTGTCGAGGATCTGGAAAAGGCATTGGCGTTTTTTGTGGACCTTCTTGATTTTGAGGTGCAATTACGCGTGGCGGATTACGCGTATGTGCAGCGGGAAACGGTTGGGTTCAGGATCTGGGAGCAGAGCGGCAAAGACGCAGCGCCGGCGGGGACGCGGCGGTTTGCGTATTACATTGACGTGCAGGATGTGGACCGGCTGTATGCGGAGTTGAAGCCGAAGCTGGACGAGTTGCCCGAGGGCGATGTTCATGGGCCGGCAGACAAGCACTACGGGCAGCGGGAACTGCTGGTGCTGGCGCCGGACGGGAACCTGCTGGCGTTTGGACACGCGCTGGACAAGCGTTATACGCCGACCGGGGACTCGCGGATGTAATCGCCGGGTGTTCCATTCCGGTTCGCGAGGGCTGCCATGGTCCGATTTTCCGCAGACGCTGATGTTCATCTAAAGTGCTATCCTCCTTGGCAAGGGCAGGTGCATGAGCCTTTTTTTCACTCTCGGCCACTCCAACCATGAGATGGAAGCGTGGCTTGCTTTGGTGCGCCAGCACGGGGTTGAGGTCGTGGTGGATACGCGCAGCTCGCCCTACTCGAAGTATGTGCCGCAATTCGACAAGGGACTGATCGAGCGGTCGCTGGAGCGGGCGGGAGTACGGTACATCTTTCTCGGCGAAGAGCTGGGGGGGCGTCCGGCGAATCCTGCCTATTACGACACTAAGGGCCGCGTGCTGTATAGCCGTTTGCGGAACGATGAGCGTTTCAAGGCTGCAATTGTGCGCCTGGAGACTGGCATGGAGCGCTTCAGAGTGGCTTTGGTTTGCGGCGAAGAGGACCCTGCGCACTGCCACCGCCGCCTGCTGATTGGGCGCGTGCTGTGCGAGCACGGCCACATCATGGTGCATATTCGGGGCGATGGGCGTCTGGAGTCTGACGAAGCGGTTGCCGCGGAGGCGGGGAAACCTCTGATTGGCGCGCAGCCGGCGCTCTTCGCGGAGATGGACGAGGACCAATGGAGATCTACAGCATCGGTTTTACCCAAAAGTGCGCCAGCGAGTTCTTCGGCACACTGAAGGCTCACGGCATCGAGCGCCTGCTTGATGTGCGCTTAAACAACACCTCCCAGCTTGCCGGGTTTGCGAAGCAGGCCGATCTGGGTTATTTTCTTCGCGAGATCTGCGGCGCAACTTATGAACACGAGCCATTGCTGGCGCCGACTCAGGAGATGCTGGAAGCTTATAAGAAGCGAAAGGGCGATTGGGATGCTTATGAAGAGGAGTTTATTGCATTGATCGCTTCGAGGCGGGTTGAGGCAGCCATCGATAAAGAGAGCTTTAAACGAAAGACGGTTTTGCTTTGCAGCGAGCCCACTGCGGAGCACTGCCACAGGCGGCTGGTTCTCGAGTATTTACAACAGCACTGGGACGGTGTAACAATCCTCCATCTTTAATTTGCATTTTTGGGTGAGACCAGCTCGATGAGCCTCGACCGGATCGTTTGCCTTGCTAACTCTTACAAGCACGACCATCGCTGTGTGGCCGGGATCAATCTTATTTCAAAGAAGTGGGTCCGGCTGGTGGGCAGAGAGGTTCCCGGATGCCTGACGCGGGCGGAAACCTGTCTTGCAGATGGCAGAGAGGTTGGGCTGCTGGATGTCTTCGAGGCAGAGTTGGGAGAAGCATGCGCGTCAAATTGCCACCCGGAGGATGTGTATATCAGCGGCAATCGGTGGCTGCCAGTGCGGCGATTCGACCGTCCGGGCGACGCGCGGTTTCTAGCCGACTACGTGACGAAGGACCCAATCGTCCTGCAAGGATACTGCGATCGAGTTTACGCGAAGAAGTTTGAGAAGACCGCGGCGATTTGTTCGCTTGGGATCATTCGTCCGGACGACCTGTGGTGGTGGATTCGCGAGGAGAACGGCAAGCGCAAGAACCGGGCTCTGTTCCGCCTTGGACACGTTGGGCGCATCCGGTACGATTTGGCAGTGACCGATCCGGCATGGCTCGAAATGCTGCGTCTATTGCCGGCCGGCATCCATCCGCACGCAACGCTTTGCGGTGGCAAGACCGCGAACACGCTGCTCACCGTGAGTCTGAGTGAGCCGTTTGATGGCTTTCATTACAAGCTGGTGGCGGGGGTTGTTTGCCTGCCGTCGTGAGAGCTGGATTCTCGCGGCGGTTGCAGGGGCAACCCAAGGCCGCTACACTTCTGATCAGCATGGCGATTGCGCACGACAACACTCCGGAACGGCTGGTGAGCGCTTCGCGCGCTGACGAGGAGCAGGGATTTGAGCTGAAACTGCGTCCGCGGTGGCTGGGCGAGTTTATTGGGCAGTCGAAGGCCAAGGAACAGTTGGCGATTGCGCTGGAGGCAGCGAAGTCGCGGGGCGAGGCGCTGGACCACGTGCTGCTGTTTGGGCCGCCGGGGCTGGGCAAGACGACGCTGGCGACGATCATTGCGAATGAATTGGACGTGGGCTTTCAGCAGACATCGGGGCCGGCGTTGCAGATTCAGGGCGACCTGACGGCGATTTTGACCAACCTGCGCGAGCGGCAGGTGCTGTTTCTGGACGAGATTCACCGCATGCAGCCGGTGCTGGAGGAGAAGCTCTATACGGCGCTTGAAGACTACAAGCTGGACATCATCATCGGGCAGGGGCCGGCGGCGCGCACGCACGTGATGGAGATTCGGCCGTTCACGTTTATCGGGGCGACAACGCGGCCGGGGCTGCTTTCTTCGCCGTTGCGGTCGCGGTTTGGGATTTTGCTGCGGCTGGAGTTTTATACCGAGGAGGAGTTGCGTTTCATTGTCACTCGCTCAGCTGAGGTGATGCAGATTCCGATTGATGATGATGGGGCGGCGGAGATTGCGCTGCGCAGCCGGGGGACGCCGCGCATTGCCAACCGGCTGCTGCGCAGGGTGCGGGACTATGCGCAGGTGCGCGGGAGTGGCGTGATTGACCGGCCGACGGCGAACGCGGCGCTGACGATGCTGGAGGTGGACGCGCATGGGTTCGACGAGATCGACCGCAAGCTGCTGCTGGCGATCATTCAGAAGTACGACGGGGGGCCGGTGGGGCTGAGCACGCTGGCGGCGACGCTGGCCGAGGAGCAGGACGCGCTGGAAGAAGTCTATGAGCCGTTCCTGATTCAAATTGGATTTCTGGACCGCACGCCGCGCGGGCGCGTGGCGACGCGATTGGCGTATGAGCATTTTGGGCTGACGATGCCGGGGCGGCAGACGCCGCTGTTCTAGAAGAGCAGCGGAGTTAGATGTTGGCGGAGTTAGCGCTGCGCGTTAGCGAGTTAGCAGGTTAGAGCGGGGATTTGGAGGGCTTCAATGGCACTGACTGAATCAACCATGCTGGCGCTGGGAACAACTGCGCCGGATTTTGCGCTGACGGATGTGGTGACGGGCAAGACGGTGCGGCGCGACGACTTCAGCGGGACGAAGGCGCTGCTGGTGATGTTTATCTGCGCGCATTGCCCCTATGTGAAGCACATTGAGAAGGGACTTGCGGCTGTGGGCAACGACTATGCCGGCAAGCCTCTGGCGATTGTGGCGATCAGCAGCAACGACGTGAGCACGCATCCGAACGACGGCCCGGCAAGCTTGAAGCGGCAGGCGGAGACGGTTGGATTCGATTTTCCGTATTTATATGACGAGACGCAGGCTGTTGCGCGCTCCTACAAGGCTGCATGCACGCCGGACTTTTTTCTGTTTGATGGGGATTTCAAGCTGATGTATCGCGGGGAGTTCGATCGGAGCCGACCGGGGAATGGCGTGGCGATTAGCGGCGAAGATCTGCGCGCGGCGATTGACGCGGCGCTGGCCGGGAAGGCGCCGCTTGAGGATCAGCGGCCTTCGATTGGGTGCAATATCAAGTGGAAGGGTTAAGACGGCGGAGTTAACGGCCCGCCGCGGCGGGCGTGTTCGCGGAGTTAGCGGAGTTAGCAAAGGCGCTTTGGCGCTAACACCGCTAACACCGCTAACACCGCTAACACCGCTTTAAAGCGTTAAACCTTTCAAGAACTCGCGGAATTTGGGGCCGAGATCTTTGCGTTTGAGGGCGAACTCGACGGTGGCCTCTAGCATGCCGGACTTGTCGCCGGCATCGAAGCGCTTGCCTTCAAAGGTGTAGCCGAAGACTTTCTCTTCTTTGACGAGGGCCTTGATGCCGTCAGTGAGTTGGATTTCGCCGATGGCGCCGGGCTTGGTTTGCGCCAGCAACTCGAAGACACGCGGCGTGAGCACGTAGCGGCCGATGATGGCTTGCGTGGACGGGGCCTCTTCAAACTTCGGTTTTTCGATCATGCCGGTGCAGTTGTAGATGCGCTTGTTAACGGGGTCCTGCGAGCCGGCGAGGACACCGTAGGCGCTGATGCCGGGGCCTTCGACGGTCTGCGTGGCCAGGACCGAGCCGCCGCGCTCATTGAAGACGGCGATCATCTGCTTGAGGCAGGGGACTTCGGCGTCGATGACATCGTCAGGCAGGATGACGGCGAAGGGCTCATCGCCGACAAGATCTTTGGCGCAGAGGACGGCGTGGCCGAGGCCGAGGGGCTCTTTTTGACGCACGTAACTAATGCGGGCCATGGAGGAGATGCGGCGCGAGAGGGCGAGCAGTTCTGTCTTGCCTTTCTTCTCAAGCGTTGCGTCGAGTTCGAAGCTGATGTCGAAGTGATCTTCCATGGAGCTTTTGCCGCGGCCGGTGATGAAGATGATGTGCTCGATGCCGGAGGCGATAGCTTCTTCAACGCCGTACTGGATGATGGGCTTGTCGACGAGGGCGAGCATTTCTTTGGGGATGACTTTGGTGGCCGGCAGGAAGCGCGTGCCCTGGCCGCCTGCGGGAAAGACTGCTTTGCGAACCTGGTTGCTCATGCTTTGTTCCTCATCGCGAATTGCATGCGAGGTGGTTGTTCGGGGTGACTGTTTAGAGCGTGGGCGAGTCGTCGCCGAGCATGGCCTCGCGCACGATTTTGATGGGGGGAAAACCCTGGCGCAGGAGTTCGTTGTGGAACTGCTCGAGGGAGAAGGCGGCACCCTGCTTCTTCTGCATGTCGGCGCGGAGCTTCATGATTTGAAGCTTGCCCAGGGTGTAGTAGAGATAGGTTGCGTCGCTTGTGCCGCGCTTGGTTTCGACGACCGCGGTCTCCTTTGATTGGTAGCCTTCTTTCTGGAAGAAGGCGAGTGCTTCGTCGAAGCTCATTTTGCCGCTGTGCATCTGGATGCCGACGATGAAGCGGGCGTTGCGGAGGAGGGCGTCCTGGAGCTGGCCGAGGCGGAGGAATTTGGATTCGCGCTCGTCTTTCGCGCCGAAGCCCGGCTGGCCGTAACCCTGGTCGAGCATCATCTGCTCAGTGTAGTGCGCCCATCCTTCAACGTCGGTGTTTGCGCCGAGCAGTTTGCGGACGCGGCTGGGGGCCTGGGGCAGCCAGAGGAACTGAATGTAGTGGCCTGGGTAGGCTTCGTGGACGGCGGTGGAGATGACCGTGCCGATGTTGAAGGAGTGCATGAAGCCCTCGACCTCTTCGGGTTTCATGGAGGGGTCGGGCAGGGTGACGTTGAAGTAGGCCTCGGTGGTGTGGGTCTCGAAGGGGCCGGGCGTGTCCATGGAGGCGAAGGTGGTGGCGCGCATGAAGGGCGGCGTCTCTTCGACGATGGGGCGGACGTCGGATGGGATGGTGACGATGTGATGGGAGCGAATGAAGCCGGCGAGGCCATCGAAGGTGGCGCGGAAGGCGTCAAGAAGCGCGCCGGGGGCGGGATGGTTTTCGCCTAGTTCTTCGAGGACTGCACTGGGTTCCTTGCTGGGCTCGAGTTCTTTGGCTACTTGTTTGAAGTGTTCCTGATTTTTGCGCAGGTCGGCCCAGCCGATTTCAAGGAGCTTGTCGAGCGGGATGTCGACCATTTCGTCATAGGCGAGTTTTTTCTGGAATGTATCCGCGCCGATGCGGTAGTCGCCGTTGGAGCGGGGCAGGAGATCGGTCTTGAGCCAGGCGAGATAGCTGTTGAGGGCAGCGATCACGGCTGCGTTGGTTTGCGCGAACTCAGAGTTGAGGGCGGGATCTTTGGCATCGACAAAGGCGAGGGGGACATCGTGCTGAAAGAAGCTGACGATGCCGGGCAACTGTTCGATGGCGATTTCGGTATAGATGTGGGGCGGGTTCTTGAGGTTGACGCGCGCTTCGTTGAGCAGCGCGGGCATCTGCTTTTCGCGGGCGATGAGCGAACGGAGGCGGTCGTCGGGCGGGGCGAATTTGCGCGCCATGAGAACGAAGGCTGCGTTGGCGCAGGTGCTGGAGTAGTTGTCAGCGTTCTTTTCCCAGGGGCGGATGGTCTCAAAGGTGAGAAGGGTGGAGCGGATGCTGCCGAGGACGATTTCGCGGTCGCTGCGGGGAACAAAGTCGGCTGCGCCGGGGTCAGGATGGATGGCGGCAATTCGCTTTTCGAAGGTCTTGAGCGCGGCAATTTCGGCGTCGATGCTTTTGCGTGAGTAGTTCTCCAGTTGCGTGTCGTACTGGTGATAGCCGACCTGGGTTCCGGCTGTGGGGCCGTAGGGAAACATGACCTGGTCGAAGTACTCGTCGGAGGCTTTCTGGAACTGCTGTTTCCAGTCGGGGCCGGCGGCATAGGCGGTGATGGCAGAAGACATAAAGGCTCCCATTGCAAGCAGCGTAATCGATCTTTT
>Ga0302320_10009879_pt1 | contig 20443 bp, 14 predicted proteins | sample Bog_T0_3_FD_202130 | JGI IMG/M metagenome (GOLD analysis project Ga0302320, IMG submission 202130) | Peat permafrost microbial communities from Stordalen Mire near Abisko, Sweden - Bog_T0_3 | ecosystem: Environmental > Terrestrial > Soil > Wetlands > Peat | place: Sweden: Abisko, Stordalen Mire...
CTGCGCAAAAATGGGTGCGCGCGTAGCCAGACCATCCGGAAAGCTTGCCCGTTCGGCATCGTGTTGCAACTTCATCAGCTTATGACGCCGCGCCACAATCTGATCTCCCGTGTAATGCCCTGAAAAAATGTTCTCCCATTCCAATTGCGCATCAATGAGTAATCGATTGAGAGTGATGGTGTGTTCCCCAGCAGCCTTGTGTTTCTTGGTGAAGGGGAATACGTTCTCGTAGCGCGTCCGCTACCTGCGATGCCGCGATGATTGCGCCCCATACGAAGGCGTATTCCTGCCAGAGCGCCCACGCTGCGATTGCCCCGCTTGAGGCAACCGCCCGAAGGGTTCCAACCGCAGTCACCCAGTTGCTGAGATAGTCGCGGTAGCGGCGGATGTAGCAGGCGGCCACCTTGAGTTCAACCATCTGCACCCAATAAAGCTGTTGCTGGCGATCAGGAACCGGGGCAGATTCGGCCATGCAGCCAGTTTACTCCCGCGTCGCACAGCAGAATTTGTTGAACTGGGTTGCGCCAGTAGATTTTCAGGATCTGTCCGGAAATGGGAAACACGGGCGCGTTTCCACGTCACACGCTGTAGAATTCTTTTGCAACCCCATGCGCATCACGAGCCGCCGCGGAACTATCGTTTTCTTTGTCTCCCTGGGCATTGGCCTGGTGGCGCTTGCGGTCGCGCTTAACGTTGGATGGATCATCCTCAACTGGCGCTTGCGCGTGTTGTTGTTCTTCGGGATCATCTTCTTCGCGCTGATCATCGCGGGCATGATCGTGAATACCAGCTTCCTGGTGCGGGAGATTCGCCGCAGCGAGCAGCACGATACTTTCATCAATGCGGTTACTCACGAACTGAAAACGCCAGTGGCGTCGATCCGCTTGCATCTTGAAACTCTCCAACGGCGAGATTTGCCGGAAGCGCAGAAGCAGGAGTTCTACCGCCTCATGCTAAGCGATACCGACCGCCTAACCCAGACGGTTGAACAGGTGCTGCGCGCCGGTCGCGCCGGAGACAAAAAAGCCGGACGCGAAAAGTCGGCAGTCGATTTCCGCCAAATCGTGCGTGAGTGCATGGACGCGGCCCGCACTCGCCACCATCTGCCGCTGGAATCGATTCGCTACGAAGAGCAATCGACGAATGGTTCTGCAATTCGCGTGCTGGGCAGTGAGGAAGACTTGCGCACTGCTGTGTTCAATGTCCTCGACAACGCCATAAAATATTCCGGCGAGAATATCGATGTGCGCGTGGGATTGAATTTGCCCGACGAAAAGCGCGTCGTGCTGTGCGTGAAAGATCATGGCGTCGGCATACCAGCCGATGATTTGAAAAGCATCTTCAAACGCTTCTATCGCGTGAATGATCGCGCGCTGGCGCACGTCAAGGGAACTGGGCTGGGCCTGTTCATCGTGAAGTCGATAGCGCAAAAACATGGAGGCCGAGTGTTCGCCGAGAGCGCCGGTGAAGGTGAAGGCACGACCATCACTATGGAACTCCCAAGGTCTTTATCATGAGGTTCATGAGGGCGTGCGCGTGAGCCGCGTATTAGTGGTCGAAGACGAAGCCCATCTGGCGCAAGGGCTGCGCTTCAATCTTGAGGCCGAAGGCTACTCCGCCGAAGTGGTCAGAGACGGAGAATCGGCCACCGAGCGACTGCTCGACAAGAAAGAGAGTTTCGATGCCATCGTGCTCGACATCATGCTGCCGGGCAAAGACGGATTCAGCGTGGTTTCGGAATTACGCGCGGCTAAAAATTATGTTCCGGTCTTGATGCTCACCGCGCGCAGCCGTCCCGAAGACGTGCTCCGAGGATTCGCCGCGGGGGCCGACGATTATTTACCCAAACCATTTGACCTGTCGATTCTCTTAGCGCGTTTGCAAGGTCTGTTACGCCGCAGCCAATGGATGCGCGCTGGCCAGCCGGAAGAATCGGCCGCATCGGCTACCGCAGGGCCGCGCGCCGTCAGCGACTTTGGAACGTTCTCCTTCCACGGCCGCACTATCGATTTTGGAACGTTAGAACTTCGTACGCATGGCGAAGTCATTCACCTGACGTTGATGGAAACGGAACTGCTGCGCCACCTGGTGCAGAACGATGGCCGCGTAGTTTCGCGGAAAGAAATTCTCGAAGAAGTTTGGGGATTACACGAAGACACCGACACGCGCGCCATCGACAATTTTATGGTTCGATTGCGCCGCTATATCGAAGACGATCCCGCCCAGCCCCGCCATCTACTCACCGTGCGCGGCGTAGGATACCGCTTCGTAGCGAACCCAGAAGGAAAGTGACGCAAATTGCCGCATCACGGATGTTTTTGTGAAGGCCGAGAAATAGAAACAAAGACTGGATACTAGGTGCCAGCTACTGGGTACCAGCTACTGTTCTCCCCTAATTCGCAAAGTACTGCTGCGCCAGCCAGACACGCAAAGTCTGTTGCACTTGCGAAGGCATCTTCACGAAGCGAACGCCCACATTCCCGCGATCATCCGCCCAGGCCACTTCCACCTGAGCTTTCACTCCACACTTGGTGCCGGGCAGCGCGAACGATACTGTGGACGCGTCCTTCGCGTCGAAGCCATCCTGAACTCGAACCTGCAAGCCGCCCTGACTGAGATTGATGAGTTGTCCCCCCGCGCGCTTCTGTATTCGCCCGCTCAAAGTGACGGGAACCTCAAGTCCAGCGCGGTGATAACGCAATCGTCCGTCGAGAATCATGTTGCGCGCCGCCGATAATGTTCGCACCGCTTGTTCCACCGAGACGGGCTTGTCGAACGAAAACATTGCGCCGCTTTCCGCCAAATCCTGCCGGCCGTGCGGACTGCCCATAATGACGAGAGGCACAGTGCTTGAGCGCGGAGACTGCATTTGCAGTTCGCGGAAGAACTGACCGGTTCCATTCAGGTCGCAGTCAACGATCAGGGCATCGATTTTAGAATTCGAGAGCCGGGATAAAGCCTGTTGCGGATCGCTTTCAACGGCCACATCCATGTGCAAGCTGCCCAGGATGCATTCCAGAACGCTGACTTCCTGCCAATCACGCGAAACCACCATCGAGGAGAGTGTCATGCCTTCACTCTACGCAGCAGGGTAATCTCCGCGTAGATCACCAACGTAATGCGGGCTTCGGGCTTCGGCTTTCGGGCTTCAGCCTAATGCATTTTGATGGTCATATTGTTACCGAAAGCCAAAGCCCGAAAGCCGACTTACGCTTGCGAACGGTACCACTCCACTGTCTTGCGTAAGCCGTCTTCGAAATTTACCTGGACTTTGTAGCCGAGATATTTTTCCGCGGCGGAAATATCGGCTAGAGAGTGTTTGATATCTCCTCCCCGCTCGGAGCCATAAGCCGGGGATCCGGAGTATGAAATGAGAGACTGAAGAGCTTTGAAAGTTTCGTTCAACGTGATGCGGCGGCCGGTGGCGACATTGAAAACCTTTCCGGCAATATCCGCCGCCGGAGCTTTACAGGCCAGCAGGTTTCCCTGAACAACATTGTCGATGTAGGTGAAGTCGCGGCTTTGTTCGCCGTCGCCAAAAATCGTGGGCTGTTCTCCTTTGAGCATTAAAGTGATGAACTTGGCCAGCACTCCGGAGTAGGGCGACGAAGGATCCTGCCGCGGACCGAAGACGTTGAAGTAGCGCAGGGCGACGGTTTCCAATCCGTAACAGCGGTAAAACGAAATCATGTAACGCTCGCTGGCCAGCTTGGCCACGGCATAGGGCGAAATGGGATCCGGAGTCATGGCTTCATGCTTCGGCAAAGTGGGCGTATCGCCATAAGCCGACGAGGATGCTGCATAGACTACCCGCTTCACTTTCGCGTCGCGGGCCGCGACCAGCACATTCACCGTGCCATCCACGTTGGCGCGATTGCTGCCGATGGGATCGAGCACCGACTTGGGCACTGAGGGAATCGCCGCCTCGTGAAAAATGAAATCCACACCTGCGCAGGCTGCTTTCATGGCATCGAGATCAAGAATGTCCGCTTCCCGGAAGTCGATCTGGCCCAGGATTTCCGTAAGATTCTCGCGGCGGCCGGTCGAAAAATTATCTATACCGCGGACCTGCTCGCCTCGTTGTAAAAGTTCCCGCGCCAGGGAGGAGCCAATAAATCCACCAATGCCCGTAATTAAATAAACAGCCATATTGTTTCATGATAACAACCGGGGGAATTTCGCGAGTAACCTGGCATTCGAGGGGAGAAACCACCGTAACCGTGGGCGATTGCGCCTATTGGCTAAGACGGACAATTCTCAGAAACTCGTCCTTGCTCATAACGTGCCGTTCTTCAAAGAATTTCACGAGAGATTGCAGCGCGGCTTCCGGATTAGCGATCGCGGAAAGTTTCTCTGTGCGGATCGCAGACGCAGTTGCGGAAGAGCCAGCCGGGCGCGGGCCCAATATTACGGAAGGCGGCGCGAGCAAGCCGATCAGTTGCCGCAAGCGCTCGCGGTCTTCCTCCGTTATCCTGTAAAAGGAAACTCCCATGCCCAGGCCGGGGTACGATACCCTCACATCCCCGTTTGCCTCAATTCGGAAACCCCTGGCTTCGAGCCTCAAGCTAAGGGAAGCGCGCACGGGCAAAGGCGATGCAGTCTCAACGTAGCAACCGTGCAGGCTGATATCGGAAAACTTCGCCCAGGTCGAAACCGATTTTCCGATTTCCTGAATGCGCGCGCTGCCTTCACATTTGTAGCGAGGGCTCTTGCGCCTATCGAACGAGGAAGAGTTCGGCCCGGCTTGCGGCCGCAGCCCGCCGCCGGCCAGAGCGTCGCGTCCTCGTGCAGGCGCCGCGCCGGAAGTCGTACTGGAAGTGGATTGTTTTAACGAAGCCAAGTAAGCCGCGCCGGCATCGATCTCGTCGTTCATAAGCTGCAGCAGGTTCTCTGCAATACTTTACGGATGTTTTCGGCCGAATATTTAAAGGAAAGATGCGGCGGCGGCACCGAGGGCTGAAGTCTGTCCCGTAAGCGGAGCGGTTCAGGATTGGGACGACGCCGCGGAAAAACTTGCTGCCGACTCTCGTATCTTGTTCCACACTTCATCTTTACCCACTCCGGTTTTCGACGAGAAGGGAATCACCGGAGCCGTCGGGTACGCCGCAGTCAACTTCTTCAAAGCGTTGTGCAATTGGTTGTTCGACAGCCGGTCGCTTTTCGTGGCGATCAAAAGAAAATCCCGCCCTGAAGTATTAAGAAAGTCTAAAAGCTGCCGGTCGCTATCCTGCGGCGGGACGTTTGCATCGACCAACGCTACGCACAACGCCAAGGTTGGACGATCATTCAAATATGGCTCGATAAATTTCGGCCACTCGGCTGAAATCTCGCGCGACAACTTGGCGTAACCGTAGCCTGGCAGGTCGGCAAAAATGACTTCGGGATTCGGTTTTCCCGGCCAGCGGATTTCAAAAAAGTTGATGGCGCGCGTGCGTCCGGGAGTGGAACTGGTCCGCGCCAGTTTGTCTCCCACAAGAGTATTGATCACGCTGGACTTGCCCACGTTCGAGCGCCCGAGGAACGCGACCTCCGGCAAGCTGGGAGCAGGGAAGTGGTCGGCCCCGGTGGCCGACGCCATGAATCGCGACAGGACTCTCATGGGCAGTTCTCGAGGCAGTTCTCAGTTCTCAGTTTCCGGTTCTCAGTCGGCATAATTTAGTTTGCTCTGGGACGAGGAAATTTGGCAAGCCGCTGGCCGGAAAGTCATCAACCACAAAGGACAGAAAGGACCACGAAGGTCTTAAGCTTGAAGATTTCCTTAGTGTAACTTTGTGCCCTTCGTGGTTGATCGGTTTAGCGGCCGGAGCAGCGAAATTGCTTACTCAACGTCAGCGCCTGATGCTGATAGGAAGATCCAATATTCGTGCCATAAATCTTTTCCGGCTTCGAGAGTAGCGGCATATAGTTCAGGCGTCCGACAAGTTGGCCATGCTCGATCAGGAATGGGACTTCGTGGGCTCGGACTTCTAAGACAGCGCGCGTCCCTTTGATGTCGCTGGAGCCATAGCCGAAGCCGGGATCGAAGAACCCTGCGTAGTGAATACGGAATTCGCCATCGGAAGGATCGAAAGGAACCATCTCGGCAGCATACTCGGGAGGCACGCGCACGCGCTCGCGCGATGCGAGAATATAAAAATCGTCTGGTTCGAGAATCAGACTTTTGCTCGCGGTCTGGTGCCGGACTTCCCAGAATTCTTCCGTCGCGTAGTGATTAATCTTATCGAGTTCAATCGCGGGAGCGTAACGCTTGGCCTTGTAGGCGATGACCTCGCCGGGTTCGGAACCTTCCAGGTTGACGGTGATACGCAGGCCGCGATGGGTGCGGGCTTTCACAGGACTGTCTTCATCGTCCATGTAGACGAGCGGCTCTTCCTGATCGAGCCCTTTGATGGTACGGTCGCCAGCGACCGGGCTGCCTTGCACAAAACGCAGTTGGCTCAGTCGCATGCCCGCGCGAATGGCCACGGTGAAAGTTCGCGAGACGACTTCGGCGTAGAGTTTGCCTTTGTATCCCGGAGGCACGCGGTCGAATTCGGTACCGTAATCGGTGATGAGGCGGGTGAAGATGTCGAGGCGTCCGGTGGTGCTTTTGGGATTGGCTTTGCCGGAAATATTCTCTGGCAGGTTCAGCTCTTCAACCAGCGGGATGATGTAGACGCAATCTTTTTCGAAGACGGGAGCGCCGGTGAGATCGACCCGCGTCATGCGGAGTTCTTTGATCTTGGCTTCGACGGTGCTGTTGGGGCCGGGAAGAAAACTGGCGCGCACGCGATGCGCCATATCGCCGAGCCGCAGATCGAGGCTGGCGGGCTGGATGTGGTCGGGATGAACTGCGGGGGAAGCGATGATATTTCCGCGGGCGATCAGATTGCTGATGTCTTGCGAGGGCAGGATTCCGGTAGTGCGCGCCGGCGCGTTTTCTGCTGGCGCTTCCGGCCCGTTCTCGAAAGCGATGTGGCTTTGATTGGATGTGGACATGGTAAGAATTGCTATTGTAACGCTTTGAGGGAATAGGGAAGCAGTGCCAACTACGAAAATGTCATCCTGAGCGGAGTCGAAGGATCCCTACAGATGGGCATCGGAATGGGTTCCGCAGGGAGTTCTCATCGTGTGGTCCGGCTTTGCCATGGAAATTCCCTGACGAGCTGCCGGTCGCCTTAAGTCTAAAGGGATCCTTCGACTGCGCTGCCCTGCGCTATCGCGCACGGCAACTTCGCTCAGGATGACAGAGGAGAAGGTTGGCGCAGCGTTAAAAGACTACTGATGCGTGGCGGGACTTTCCTCGACCGAAGTCAGCGGCGCGATGGTCTGCGCGGTGACGTCTTCGCCTAATGACGGTAGAGGAGACTCCAGCGCGATCTGCAGCACCTGATCCATAGTGTCAACGAAGTGCATCTTCATGGCGGTGCGCAGATTTTCCGGGACCTCAGCCAAATCTTTTTCGTTGTCCCGGGGCAGGATGACTTCGAAAAGTCCGGCGCGATGCGCGGCCAGTAGCTTTTCTTTCAGGCCGCCGATGGGAAGAACTTTTCCTCGAAGAGTAATTTCTCCAGTCATCGCGAGATCGCGGCGCACTGGAATCTTGCTCAACGCGCTGGCGATTGCCGTCGCAATGGTGATGCCGGCGGACGGCCCATCTTTCGGAATCGCGCCTTCCGGAACGTGAACATGCAGGTCGAGAGTGCGATAGAAATCGCGGGTCAAGCCAAGGCGATGCGCGCGGGAGCGGACGTAGGACAAAGCGGCTTGCGCGGATTCCTGCATCACGTCGCCGAGTTTTCCGGTCAGAGTGAGCTTGCCCTTGCCATCGACCACGGTGGCTTCGGTGCTCAGGATCGAGCCGCCTACTTCAGTCCAGGCCAACCCGGTGACCAATCCCACTTCGCTCTTTTCGTGCGCCAGCGTGTCGCGGAACTTTACGACGCCCAGGAAGTCATTAATATTTTCGCCGGTGACCGCGATGGTGTAATCTTCGCCTTCTTTGACAACCTTGCGGGCAATCTTGCGGCAGACGTTTCCGATCTCGCGCTCCAGATTTCGGACTCCGGCTTCGCGGGTGTAGGCGCGGATGAGCGTGGTGATGGCCTCGTCGGAAAACTTTACATTCTTCTCCGACAGCCCGGCTTGCAGCATCTGCTTTTTCACCAGGAATTGCTTGGCGATCTCTAATTTCTCCTGCTCGGTGTAACCATGCAGTCGTAGCACTTCCATGCGGTCCTGCAGCGCGGGAGGGATCGTGTGCATCACGTTCGCGGTCGCGACAAAGAAAACCTGCGATAGATCGTACTCAACATCGAGATAATGGTCGACGAACATGAAATTCTGTTCGGGATCGAGCACTTCGAGCAGCGCCGCCGATGGGTCGCCGCGGAAATCCATCGACATCTTGTCGACTTCATCAAGCATGAAGACTGGGTTCTTGGTGCCGGCCTTCTTCATCATCTGAATGATCTGGCCGGGAAGTGCGCCGATATAGGTGCGCCGATGGCCGCGGATCTCAGCCTCATCGCGCACTCCGCCCAGCGACATGCGGACAAACTTTCGGCCGGTAGCCTTGGCGATTGACATGCCGAGCGAAGTCTTGCCCACGCCCGGAGGCCCAACAAAGCACAGAATCGAGCCTTTGGGATTTTTTACCAACTGCCGAACGGCGAGAAATTCGAGGATGCGCTCTTTGATCTTTTCCAGGCCGTAATGGTCTTCGTTGAGAACTTTTTCCGCGCGGGAGATGTTCCTGATTTCTTTGGAACGCTTTTTCCACGGCACGGCGAGCAACCAATCGAGATAATTGCGCGAAACCGTGGACTCGGCGGACATCGGCGGCATGGCTTCCAGTTTCTTCAACTCCTGCAGCGCCTTGTCTTTAACTTCCTTCGGCATGCCGGCCGCTTCGACTTTTTTCTTCAGTTCGTCGAATTCGCTCTTCTCGCCGCGGCCCAGTTCCTTCTGGATGGCTTTGATCTTTTCGTTGAGGTAGTACTCTTTCTGCGCCTTCTCCATTTGGCGCTTCACGCGCGACTGGATGGTGCGGTCGACATTCAGTTTTTCGATCTCGACATCGAGCACGTCGGCGATTCGGCTGAGGCGCTCGGAAGGATCAAAAATCTCCAGCAGTTCCTGTTTCTCTTCGATGGAAAGCTGCAGGTTCGCGGCGATTATGTCCGTAAGCTTTGCCGGATCTTCCATGCGCACGGCCGAGATCATGGTCTCGTAATTCAGCGCCTGGCACAGCTTTACGTATTGCTCGAACAAAGTGGTGACGCGCTGCATGCCCGCTTCGATTTGCGGGTTCATTTCCACGGGATAGCGGGCCACGCGAACGGAAGCCTGCATGTAGCCATCGGAATCGGTGGCCTGCAAAAGCCGGCCGCGCTCGATGCCTTCCACCAAAACTTTAATGTTTCCATCGGGCAGTTTCAGGCTCTGCACGATGTTGACGATGGTGCCGACCTGGTAGATCTCGTTCGACTTGGGTTCGTCGATGGATGCGTCATGCTGGGTGGCAAGGAAAATTTTCTTATCCGCGGCCAATGCCTCTTCGAGGGCGCGCACGCTGGACTCGCGGCCCACTACGAACGGCGTCATCATATAAGGGAAAATGACGACATCGCGGATCGGCATCATGGGCAGCTTTTTGGTTTCGAATTTTTCCTTGGATGTGGTCACTGAATCTCCCGGACGCGTGTTAATTGACTTGGGCTGAATGCCAATCCCAGTGCGCGTTCCCACCGGCCAGCTATCCCTGCCAGTCTACTACTTTTCTGCCCAGCATTTACTATCGAAGCTCTTCTACCCGGCCTTTTCGAGCGTGGTCATGGAGGCGGTGCGCTTCTCGACCATGTCGCGCGTGACCTCGAATTCTTTCAGTTTCTTCTGGCTGGGCAGGTGGAACATCAAGTCGAGCATCAACTCCTCGAGGATCATGCGCAGTCCGCGAGCGCCAACTTTGCGGGCCATCGCCTGGCGAGCGATGGCGCGCAAGGCATCATCGCTGAACTTCAGACGCACATTCTCAAACTCGAACAGACGCTGGTACTGCTTCACGATGGCGTTCTTGGGACGAGTAAGAATTTCGATCAGGGCGAACTCGTCGAGATCTTCCAGCATGCCGACCACGGGCAGGCGGCCAACGAATTCCGGAATCAAGCCGAACTTGATTAAGTCTTCCGGCTGGATTTCGCTGAGTAATTCGAAGTTGCGTTTTTTCGCGACTACCGCATCTTCTTTGTCCGCGTCTTCGCCGCCACGGAAGCCAAGAGATTTCTTGCCCACGCGCCGGCCAATAATTTTTTCCAGGCCCACGAACGCGCCGCCGCAGATGAACAGAATATTGGTCGTGTCCACCGGAGTGAATTCCTGGTGAGGATGCTTGCGTCCGCCTTGCGGCGGAACATTGGCAATCGTTCCTTCCAGAATCTTCAGCAAGGCTTGCTGCACACCTTCGCCGGAAACGTCGCGTGTAATCGATGGATTCTCGTCTTTGCGGCCGATCTTATCGATTTCATCGATGTAGATCATGCCGGTCTGGGCGCGGCTCACATCTCCGTCGGCGGCCTGCAGCAGCTTCAGAATGATGTTCTCGACGTCTTCACCCACGTAACCGGCTTCCGTCAACGTGGTGGCATCGACGATGGCGAAGGGTACGTCGAGCATGCGGGCCAGAGTTTGCGCAAGCAGAGTCTTTCCGCTGCCCGTCGGCCCGATGAGCATGATGTTGGACTTACTCAACTCGATGCCATCGTTGGTCTTTTGCCGGTTCATGAAGATGCGCTTGTAGTGGTTGTAAACCGCCACGGCAAGCTTTTTCTTGGTCTGCTCCTGGCCGATGACATATTCGTCGAGGAAGGTCTTAACTTCCTGAGGTTTAGGAAGTTGATTGGGCGCGGCCGTCTGGGGAGTGGCGGTGCGATCGTCTTCCAGAATCGAGTTGCACACCGCGACGCACTCGTCGCAAATATAGGCGCGCGGATAGTCGCTGGGCGACGAGATCAGTTTAGCGACGGCATCCTGCGACTTGTGGCAGAACGAACAGCGCAAAATCTCGTCGGATCCGGACTTGGTTTTCACTCGTTTCTACTCCTTTGCTATCGATCCCAAATTCAATCACGAAGGCCTATACTACAGCCTTTCCCGTCTTATAGATGATATCGTCTATGATTCCGTACTCCTTTGCCTGCTGCGCGTTCATAATAAAATCGCGCTCCACGTCTTTTTCCACTTTATCCAGTTTCTGCGTCGTGTGCTTGGAGAGTAACTGGTTGGTGATCTCGCGCATGCGCAGGATCTCGCGGGCATGAATGTCAATATCGGTGGCCTGACCCGACAAGCCTCCCATCGAGGGCTGATGAATAAGGATGCGCGAATTGGGCAGCGCCAGACGCTTTTTGGGTTCCCCGGCAGCCAAGAGCAATGCGGCCATCGAGGCTGCCTGGCCGACGCAGAGCGTCATCACGTCATTCTTTACGTATTGCATGGTGTCATAAATGGCCATGCCGGCCGTGATGGAGCCTCCCGGAGAATTCACATAAAGCTGAATGTCTTTCTCGGGATCTTCCTGCGCCAGAAACAGCATTTGGGCGATGACCAGGTTGGCGATGTTGTCGTCAATCGGCGTGCCGATAAAAATAATGTTATCGCGGAGCAGCCGGGAATAAATGTCGTAGGCGCGCTCGCCTCGACCGGTCTGCTCGATGACCATGGGTACTAACATCATTTGGGGATCGTTTGGTTTCATGATTTAACCTGACTTTTCAACCGGACCGGTCGCCGGACTCTGTCACACTCCACCCCGTAATACCGATTGCGGGCTCGGGGAGGGTCGAAAGTGGTCCGCATACTTTTCAGTTTACGCGGATTGGTGATAAAGAAAATCGAGGGTCTTCTCGCTGCGGATTCTCATTCGGATTCTATCGAGCCCTCCATCCTCTGTCAAACGCGCGCGCACCGCTTCTGACGTTTGCTTGGACTGTTTCGCCAGCGATTCCAACTCGCGGTTTACTTCTTCCTCGCTGACTTCAATTTTCTCGAGATCAGCCACCCGCTCCAGTAACAGAGACGACTTCATATCGTTGACCGCCTGCTCGCGCTGGCCGGCGCGGAGCCGCGGCAAATCCATCTTCTTTAAATCTTCCATCTTCATGCCCTGCGCGGCTAGAGCCCTAAGACCACGTTCCAGACGGAGATCGATTTGCCGTTCGATCAAAGATTCCGGGACTTCAAAATCATTGCGCTTGACGAGTTCGGCAACCAGCTTATCTTTGGCTTCGTGCTCGGCCGTGTGGCGCTTTTCCGCTTCCATGTTGTCACGGATTTGTTTACGAACCGCATCGAGGCCGGTGAACTCGCCTAACTCTTTGGCGAAGTCGTCGCTCAACTCAGGCAGAGCTTTTTGCTTGATGCCATTCACTTTCACGGTGTATACGAAAGTCTTTCCCGCGAGTCGTTTGTCCGAAATATCTGCGGGATAACTTACATCAAAGGTGCGCTCCTCCCCCGTCGCCGTGCCGGTAAGGTTCTGGGAAAATTCCGGCACGGTGTTCTTGCCGCCGATCTCGATCAACACGTCGTCCATGTGGACGGGATTCGCGTTGGCCTCGGCGACATCCTGACCGTCCTTGGGCTTGCCGTCCATCGACGCCTGAGCGAAGTCACCTTCGGCAAGCGGTCGGCCTTCGACCGTCGTGTAGGTAGCGCGTTGCTCGCGCAAGTTGGTGAGCGCCTGCTCAACGTCTTCCTCCGACACGGATATCTCGGGTTTATCAGCCCGCAGATCCTTGTAGCCATCGACTTGAATCTCAGGCAGCACTTCGAAGCTGGCCTTGAAAGTCAGCGGCTCTCCCTCGTGAATGTGCAGATCGGTAACCCGCGGCTGCGAGACGGGAGTCAAGCCTTGCTTCTCGGCTTCGCGGCGGAAGTATTTCGGAATAAGAGCTTCGGCCACATCGTTCTTCAGACCCTCGCCGAAGCGCTGCTTAATGATGGAGGCCGGTACGTGCCCGGCGCGAAAGCCCGGCAGCCGCGCACTCTTCTGATAGCGCACAATCTGGAGTTCGGTTTCGCGCGCAACTTCCGCCGCAGGAATCTCCACCGAAATCTCGCGCTTGGTGTCTTTCTTACTCGCTTCCTGCTTATTCGCTTCTGTTTTGGGCGTTTCCGTAGTCTCTGTGGGGCTCACTGTTTACCTTTCACCGCGCGCCGGAATTCGAAGGCTCCGTTTTGCAAACGGGCTCAAACGAAATTCATACGGCGTTAATTTGAGTGTAAGGCGGCAGCGGAGAAGCGTCAAACCCGGAACGGAACCGTTACTCTCGCGAAACTAATACCCTTCGATACTTGTCACGGTGGATCACCCCATTCCCAGATTCCCTATGCAAAATCCTTCATCTTGACGCCCCCCCCCTTACTGAGATTAATATCTTCGCCAGTCCAAAAGAGGATTCCGGTTGAGGAATCCCGTTCCGTTCGGCCGGCGAAACAAGGGGGGCATTTCCATGCGCAAGGCGTTTTCCGTTTTAGTTCTCTCAGGTTTATTGCTGATGACGACTCTATTTTCCGCCGGCAGAGCTCACGCGGCGAATACGAATAAAGACCGCTTGATTCACACCTTCACGCCTGCGCCGAACGGCTATCCTCGGTCGGGCTTGGTTGCGGACGCCGCCGGAAACCTTTACGGAACCGCATACGGGAACTACCGCTCATGTCCGAACTCGTGCGGCGAGGTTTTTGAACTCAGCCCCGGTGCTAACGGAGGGTTTCAGTACAGAGTCCTGCACACCTTCACCAAGGGTGCGGGAGATGGAATCTTTCCCCAGGGAGCGTTGGTTCAGGATGCGCAGGGCAATATCTACGGCACGACACTCGACGGAGGGGCGGACGGATATGGAACCGTTTATGAACTCTCCCCTACTCCCATCGGACCCTGGAACGAGACCATCTTGTACAGCTTCAAAGATGGCTTCGATGGGGCCTACCCCAACAGCGGCGTAATTCTTGATACCGCCGGAAATCTCTACGGAGTTACAGAAGGCGGAGGATCGGGAGGAACGCCGGATCCGGTGAATGTCGGCACCGTGTTTGAGTTGAGCCTCGTCAACGGCGTATGGGTAGAAAACATCCTTCATGCGTTTGTCTGGAATACCGCCGATGGAAACTATCCTTGGGGCATTGCCTTTGACGCTTCCGGGAACCTCTGGGGTGTCACCCCGCTCGGCGGCCCTTTGGATTACGGCACGGTCTATGAGCTGATCCGGGATGAGAATTGGAAAGAAAACATTGTTTACGATTTCCAATATGGCGACGACGGATATCAGCCAGTGAGCACCCTTGTGTTTGACAGCGCGGGCAACATATACGGTACGGCATGGCTGGGCGGCGGATCACCCGACGGAGGCCTGGTTTTTGAGCTGACTCCATCCAGCGGAGGGACCTGGACCGAACAGATACTTCACAGCTTCACCGGCACCCCAGACGGCTTCAGGCCCTTTTCCGGCCTGACCTTTGATCAGGCTGGTAACCTCTACGGCACCACCGAGGGCGGCGGCGCACCCTGCAACTGCGGAACGGTTTTCGAAATGTCCCCGGCTGCGGACGGGTCGTGGACGGAAAGCATTGTTTATAGCTTCGAGCCTACGGCCAAAGACGGAAGGTTCCCGATGGGCAACGTCATTTTTGGCCCGGGGTCGCTACTCTACGGCGCGACCAATGAGGGTGGGCCGAAAGGTGCTGGCACAGTATTCGAGGTTAAGCCTTAGATCGGGGCTGGTCCAAGCTTGCGCTGGACGGCCAGGCCGCGAATCTTCCGGGCCCGTGTGGGGACAGCCGCCCTCGGCTGTCCGGCGGCCCAGCCGTATCGGGCCGCAGCCTGCCTCGCCGGCAACAAAAAAGATCGATGGCGAATGATATCGATAAATCAAGATTTACCTTGATTTATCTCTCTAAACCGCTTAAATAATGGTTGAGGGACGCGTGCCATGCCAACCACCACTAAAAAGTTTACCCCCGAGATCGACGCCAAACTCTATGAACAGTTCGTGGCCGTTGCTAAGCGCAATGGGCAGTCGCAGCGGCACATTCTGGAAGAAGCGCTGAAGTTCTACCTGCGCAACGTGGTTCCCGCGCAGAACTTGGCGCGGACAGAGGTGATGAAGGCATTCGAAAAATCGGTGGCGACCAACCGTGACCTCCTAACCCGTCTGGCCAAATAAAGGCGCCCTTCAATCCGCCGGAACTTCCCGCCCTTCCCTGGCTCTCTCACTCGGATCCATCTCTTCCTTCGTCAGCGGCAAGGTCGCGATGATGCAGGTGCCGTTCCCATCGCTTTCGACCGTGAGGTGGCCGCCGAGTTCGCGGACGCGCTGCTTCATGCCGCCAAGTCCAACACCCACGCCGGCGGCGGTTTCCTGAAAGCTGGTCAAGGTTTTTGCCGGAATGCCTTTGCCATAATCGCGGATCGTCAAAATTGCATCTTCGTTGTTTGAATCCAGACGGATGTCAACGCTCTTGCTGCCCGAGTGCCGCAGCACGTTGGTCAGACTTTCTTGCAGGATTCGGAAAAATACCAGCTCTTCATCTTTCGTAAGTCGCGGGCGCACCGCCAAATCAAGAGTCGTTTTGATGCCGCTGCGCTTGGTGAATCCGTCGACGTACCACTGGGCTGCGGATGAAAATCCAACTTCGTCGAGCATGGGCGGATGCAGTAAGTGCGATGTGGTGCGAATTTCCTGGATGGCCTGATCGGCCAGCGCGTTCAAGTCAGTCATCAAAGCCGGAACTTGAGGAACTTTGGCGACCACATTGTTCAATGCAGCCAGCGTCATCTTCAGCGCGGCTAGGGTCTGACCAGTGCTGTCGTGCAGGTCGCGGGCAAAGCGGCGGCGCTCCTCATCCTGCAAACGAAGCGATCGGGCGGAAAGTTCACGCAGCGCTTTTTCCGTTATTTTTCGCAAACCCATTTCCGATTCGAGACTGGACAAACTGTCCGCCAGTTCCTGGGTGCGCTCTTTGACGCGCTGTTCCAGTTCCTCGTGCGACGTCCGCAGGCGCTCTTCGCTTTTGCGGACAGCCTCTTCGGCCTGCTTGCGTTCCGTAATATCTTGCACCGTCCCCAGCAAGCGGAGCGGGTTCCCGTTGGAGGCATATTCCACCTGCCCCGTAAACTCGACCCAAATACGGCTTCGATCCTTGCGGTGGACCCGGCCTTGAAAAAAGAACCTGGCTCCGCTTTCCACGGTCCGGGTAAATGCTTGTTCGAAAGCCGCAACATCTTCGGGGTGACAATAGCTCTCGCGAAATTCGGCCGCTGGGATTGGGCCTTCGGCATGGGAACGGCCGAATATTTCGTAGGGCCGGTCATTTTCCCACGTGACCCGGTCGTCTTCCGGATACCAGCGCCAGATGCCAAGTTCCGCCGCTTCGGTAGCCAGACGGAGGCGCTGCTCAGACTGGGCTATCGTATCTCTGGCGTTGACCTGGCGTGAAATATCGCGGAAATAACAAACCACTCCAAAGCGGCCTTCGGGCAGGGGAATGCGATTGATGCGCCACTCGTAATATTCCAGCGCTTTTCGATCCTGGCGCTCTTCCGCCCACTCCGGTACGACGTAGGGCTCCCCGGTTTCGAGGGTGCGGCGAAAGCGCTTGAGCAGTTCTTCGGCATATGGTTTCGACCACAAAAATTCCAGGACCTCGCGAAAATCGCGCCCGATAACATGCGGGATATTCTTAAAGACTTCCAGTGCCGTAGGATTGGCTTCCCGCATGCGAAAGTCTGCATCGACCAGATACACGCCCAAAGGAGCTTGATTGAGCAAGGTTTCGAATTCGGCGGTCCTGTGGCGCAGCGCTTCCGCAGCTTCTTTGCGCTCGATGGCAATGGCCGCCAACTGCGTGGCGCGCGCGATGATCTGGCGGTCGTGCGCCGTGGGATTATGCGGATGCCGATAATACATCGCGGCCGTACCCAGCAACGTACCGTGGCCGGAAATGATTGGCGTGGAGCAACACGCGGCGAAACCGTGGGCCGCCGCCAGATCTTTGAAGTCGGCCCACAAAGGATCGGTGGCGATGTCCGCGACAAAGATTGGTTTTCGCTCGAAGGCTGCCGTGCCGCAGGAACCTACGCATGGCCCGATCACGATGCCGTCTATGGCCCGGCTGTAGGCGTCGGGCAGGCTGGGGGCGGCGCCATGCAGAAGCTTCTTGTTGGTTTCGTCAAACAGCAGGATGGAGCACAGCATCCCATCGGTGGACTCAGCTTCAGTATCCCGCGCCAGGGTTTCCAGGATTTTTGGCAGAGATGCGCCAATCGCGATCTGTTCCAGCACATTTCTCTCGGCTGCCAGAAGGCCCTGCGCCGTTTTGCGTTCCGTTATATCCAGAAAATAAATGGAGATACCATCCCGCGAGGGATAGGCGCGCACGTCGAACCAGCTCTCAAGGGGCGGATAAAAAGCTTCAAACGATACCATCCCTTCGCCTTGGCTGACCCGCAGGTAGCTCTCCTCGAAAACCGTTCCCCGAGTTCCGGGAAATTCGTCAAAGTAGTTCTTGCCGACGAGGTTGGAACTGTTCTTGCTCAAACGCGCCAGGATTTCTTCCGCGCGCGGGTTTACGAAAGTGATGCGCCAGTCGTGGTCCAGCGTCATGAACCCGTCGGCAATGCTGTCGACGATACTCCTGGCACGCTCCTCGCTTTTGCGCAGAGCTTCCCCCGCCTGCTTGCGTATGCGGGCCATTTCTAAATGGGTTTGCACCCGCGCCAGCAGTTCGCGCGCGCTAAAGGGTTTGATCAGGTAATCGTCCGCGCCATGCTCCATTCCTTCCACGCGGGATTCTTCTCCGGCGCGCGCCGAGAGCAGGATTACCGGGACGGTCCGGGTTGCCGGATCGGACCGCAGTTCCTGCAGCAGCCCAAAGCCATCGAGATTGGGCATCATCACGTCGCTTAAAACCAGTGCAGGTATGCGCTCCCGCACGGCCGCCAGCGCGGCCTGGCCGTCGGCAACCGCCCTCACGTTGTAGCGCTCGCTCAACAAATGAATCAGGTACTGGCGCATGTCGGAGTTGTCATCCGCCACCAGGACGGTTGGACGATCGTCCGTAGCTTCCTCCGCGCCTAATCCCGGAGGGCACGGAGTGGGAATCAATTCGCCCAGGGCGGGGATGGGCGGTTCGCTTTCTTTGGGTTGATGATCGGGGAGCCAGCGCAGAGCTTCTTCGACAAAGGGAGCAGCGCCCATCGCCGTCGAAGCCAGGGACCGGGCACCACCAACCCTGTCCGCCGGCAAATGCGAGCTTCCCAGAGGCACGCTGACGACGAAAGTTGTGCCTTCGCCAACGACACTCTCCGCACGGACCGAGCCGCCGTGGAGTTTGACCAGTTCCTGTACCAAAGCGAGGCCGATGCCGCTGCCTTCGTGAGTCCGGCTGCGGGTATTCTCGATGCGATGGAAGCGGTCAAACAACCGGGAAATCTCTTCTGCCGGGATTCCTACTCCCGTATCTCGCACGCGTAATTCCACATGTTCGCCTACTGGCTTCAGGGATACCGCGATTGTCCCCTCGAAAGTGAACTTGAAGGCGTTGGAGATCAGATTGAGAACAATCTTCTCCCACATGCCGCGATCGACAAAAACCAGTTCTGAAAGTTTTGTGCAATCCAGTTCCAGCGCCAGACCAGCTTTTTCCGTCGCCGAACGAAAGACACTGGCCAGCTCAACGGTAAACGCCGACAGATCCGTCGGCTGGTAGATGGCTTGCATCCGCCCCGCCTCAATGCGCGAAAAATCCAGCAGAGTATTCACCAGACGAAGCAGGCGGGAGCCGTTGCGGTTTACCAGTTCCAGTTGATTCTTTGCGGCGGGGGTAAGTTCGGTGTGGCTGCGGGAAAGCAATTCCTCCACGGGACCCAGCATCAGCGTGAGCGGAGTACGGAATTCGTGGCTCACGTTGCTGAAAAATGTGGTCTTGGCGCGGTCAATCTCCGCTAAAGCTTCGACGCGTTTGCGCTCTTCTTCGGCGGCGCGCACGTTCAAAATCGCGGTGGCAATCTGGCCGGCAACCAGTTCGTAGAACGTTCGATATTCCGCATCCAGTTGGCGGGCCGGACTGACTCCCGCCACCAGAACACCCACCGTTCCGCCTTCGCCGCGCGAGGTTACCGGCAGCACGATGGCTTGCTTGAGCGACTGTTGTGCAATTCCCAGTGGAAGTCCTTCGACATTTTCCACCGATACAACTCTCGAATGACCCGACTTAACGATTTCCGCCACCGGCCATAAGCACGGCTCGCGGTTTTCCTTTGTCGCACTTTCAGAAAGGTCGATGGACTCGGGAGTCAGTTCGGATATTCCAGGAGCCACGCCGCACGCTTCCTCCAAATGGGCCAATTTCGTTTGGGCGTCGACCAGATAAAGGAGTGCAAACGGAACATCGTCGGGATTCTTCGACAATGTTTCCGCCACCGAGGCGCAGGCCGCTTCGGTTGTTTTTTGGATGAGGGCGTTGGCCGAGAGTTCCGATAACGTGCTCAACCGCCGCGCATTCACTACCTTCGGCGTGACTTCGGTGGAAGGGCAGAATAAGCCGGCTACTTTTCCCGACTCGTCGCGGATGGGGCTGTAAGAAAATGAGTAGTAGGTTTCTTCGATGAAGTCTGCTCGCCGCATGAGGAGGCGAACGTCATCCACGAACGAAGCTTCGCCCTTCTCGAACACTTTGTCGGCCAGGGGTCCGCAGATGTCCCATATTTCCGGCCACACTTCTGCCGTTGGCTTTCCCAATGCCCAGGGATGTTTGGCCAAGCTTAAAACCTGAATGTACGCGTCGTTATAAAGGAAGGTCGCGCCCGGTCCCCAGCCCAGCCACATGGGGTGTTGAGAATTGAGGATAAGGTTGACGGAAGTCTTCAGGCTTTGCGGCCAGCCATCAATCGCACCGAGCGGTGTCTTCGACCAGTCGTACTCCCTTATCAATCGTCCCAGTTTGCCGCCGCCAGCAAGCCAGTCTTGGGCGGACGAAAATTCTTCGGACGCATTTATTTTTTTTCCATCCCTGGGACGAGCCATTTGTTTTTCCGAACAAGTTAGCGCCGAGCTCCCCGCGGAGCTGGGCGACCTATGTTCTACACACAGCAGAAGCCCGGTTAGAATACAGAGCAGAGAGTAGCATCTTCTCTACAGTAAATCCTGTAGGAAACGCCAGGGTGCACGCGTCGTAAATCTATGACCAAGCCCAACCCCCAGTGGCTCATGAATCTCAATCGCGAGCTCATCGCCTGCACTCGGTGCCCCCGCCTCGTTGTCTATCGAGAGCAAGTAGCACGCGAAAAACGCAGGGCTTATCGCGACTGCGAATACTGGGGCAAACCGGTTCCCGGCTTCGGAGATCCAAACGCCCGCGTGCTCATCATGGGACTCGCTCCGGGGGCCCATGGATCGAACCGTAC
>Ga0302320_10009880_pt1 | contig 20443 bp, 26 predicted proteins | sample Bog_T0_3_FD_202130 | JGI IMG/M metagenome (GOLD analysis project Ga0302320, IMG submission 202130) | Peat permafrost microbial communities from Stordalen Mire near Abisko, Sweden - Bog_T0_3 | ecosystem: Environmental > Terrestrial > Soil > Wetlands > Peat | place: Sweden: Abisko, Stordalen Mire...
GGCTGCCGATCGCCGTCAACGGCGCCGGCGACCTGATCGCAGCGCTGTTCTTCCTGCATTGGCTCCGGCGCCGCTCGGCGGCTGAAGCGCTCGCCGCCGCCGCGTCGAGCGTCTACGGCATCGTCGCTGCGACGGCGGCCGCAGGCGCGCGCGAGCTCAGGCTCGTAGAAGCGCAGGACGAACTCCTCCACCCGACGCGGCGCTTCCGGCCGGAGGCGATATAGGCGTCAAAGTCCGATCGTTGGCTCTCGTGGCGAGAGGTTTGAAGGCGACCGATCAAGCCCTTTGGGATTCACGCCGAGTCGCTGGGCGTCTTCGACTTAGCCGGTGATCCACTCGATCAAAGCGCGATGGACGGCCTCAGGCTGTTCGAGTGTTGACGCATGACCACATTCCGGCGCCACGACGAGATGTGCATCCGGAATGGCCACCACCATATCTTCGGCCAGGTCCGACGGTGTGAGAGGATCGCGGTCCCCAACAAGGACGGGCGTCGGCACGGATATGGCGGGAAGGCGGGGACGGCTGTCGATTCGCGGGATAAGCGCCTCGACCTGCCGCGCAAATCCATCGACGCCAACCGTCAGACCCATGCGTACATTGACTTCACGAATGGCCGGATCGTTCTGAGGCTTCGGGTGCAGTATCACGCTCAAGCTCTGCGATAGCAGCGCCTCGAAATCGCCCGACCGAGCTTGGACGACCAAAGCTCGGCGCTGTATGATCTGCTCGGGCGTATCCGAGCGGGCCGACGTGTCGAGCAGCGCGCGTTTGATCACACGCTCAGGAGCCTGACGCATCATCTCTAGGCAAATTTAGCCCCCCATGGAGATTCCGACGAGGGCAAAGCGCGGCGGCGCGGCGGCGAGGATAGCGGTGGCCATCTCTGCGACTGTCTCACCCTCCGGCGTCGACGCGATGGCGACAGGCCCATAGGGCCACATGCCTGCGACTTGAGGCGCAAAGACTTCTGCCGAGCAAAGCAACCCGGGGACAAGAACGACAGGCGTGATACGTCTGCTCCGGCTCGCGTGGAGCGGCCGCGCAGACGAGCGTTAATCCGCTTTGTCGTCAGATTCTGTCAGCAGCATCATCGCACCAATTGACGGTAGGTAAGGCTGTAGCGTAAGTCGATCCGACATGCGGGAAGTCGGCCGAAATGGGCGCAAGGCGGTCGCCGCGACTGAGCGGACACTGGGCCTGCTCACCACGCGTGGCCGACAACTGGCGCAGACGCCGAACTTCAGACTTTGACCCCTATTTCCCCACGCCGTTGATCGTCGCCGCGCCGGCGAGGCAGGTGGTCTCGTCTTCCGTGCTCGTGCCGCCCGAACAGCCGATCGCGCCGATCAGCTTGCCGTCCTCGATCAACGGCACGCCGCCGGCCGAGGCGATGACGCCGTCGAGGCTCGTGACCGGGGCGCTGGGGCCGTTGCGCGTCGCCTCCTCGAACGCACGCGTCGGCCGGCGGAACGCGGCGGCCGTTCTCGCCTTGTGTTCAGCGATGACGATCGAAGCGAGCTGGGCGCCGTCCATGCGCACGAAGGCGACGAGATTCGCGCCGGAATCGACCACTGCGACATTCATCGTCCAGCCGCGCTTCACCGCCTCGGCGACCGCCGCGGCGATCGCGCTTTCCGCGCGCGCGAGGTCGATCGGCGCGCCATAGGGCGGCGGGGACGGCGGCGGGTTGGCGGCCGGCGTCGGCGCCGTCTGCGCGCCGGCCGCCCCGGCGAAGGCGATCAGAATCGCGGCGAGAATGGCAAGCTTCGGCATCGTCTCCTCCTCCTCGTCCCCATGCGCCAGCTTCGCCCGCCGCGACGGCGATTTCAATCGTCGCCGATCGGCACTACAAGCGTCGGCGGGAGGTTCCCCATGCGCCGCGCCTACTGCCTTCTCGACGTGTTCACCGAGACGCCGCTCGCCGGCAACCCGCTCGCCGTCGTGCTCGACGGCGACGGCCTCGACGACGCGCGGATGCAGGCGATCGCCCGCGAGTTCAACCTGCCCGAGACCGTATTCGTGTTCGCGCCGCGCGATTCCGTGAACACAGCGGCGCTGCGCATTTTCACGCCGGGGCGCGAATTGCCGTTCGCCGGCCATCCGACAATCGGCGCGGCGGCGCTCGTCGCTCATCTGCGGGCGCCGCAGATGCTGTCCGCCCAGGATCTGCGCCTGGTGCTGGAGGAGCAAGTCGGGGACGTCGTCTGCGTCGCCCGCCACCGCCGCGGCCAAGCGCTCGCGGCGTCTTTCACCCTGCCCCGCCTGCCGCAAGAACTCGCGCCCGCGCCGTCGGTCGAAGAGATCGCCGCCCGCCTCGGCCTCGCGCCGGCCGACATCGGCTTTGGCGATCATCGACCGGTCGTCTACAGCGCGGGGACCGACTTCGTCTTTGCGCCGCTTGCCAGCGCCGAAGCGCTGGCGCGCGCCGATCCTGACGTCGGCCGCTGGGGGGCCGACAACGGACCGGCGATCTATTGCTACACGCCCGGCGACGACGGCGTCGACTATCGCGCCCGCATGTTCGCCTCCGGCTGGGGCATTCGCGAAGACCCGGCGACCGGCTCGGCCGCCGCCGCCTTCGCCGGAATCGTCATGCGCTTCGCCCCGCCCGGCGACGGCGAGCGGACTTTGGTCATCGCCCAAGGCGTCGAGATGGGCCGGCCGAGCCGCATCGCGCTCAGTCTCGACGTCGAAAACGGCGCGCTGAGCGCGGCGACGATCGGCGGCTCGGCGGTGCTGGTCGCCGAGGGAACGATCGACCTGTGAGCGCTTCGCGCATTCTGTCGATCGACGCGCTCGACCTTGCATTCGCCGCGCGCCCATGGCCGTTCGCCGAGGCTGAAGCCGACCGCATCGCCGACCATTGGCGCGCGCGCGTCGAGAGCCAGCCGCGGCTCTACAACGGCCGCGTGCTGCTGCTTGGACGCCACGCGCTCGGCGCCGACCGGCGAGGAACGACGCTCAGGGGCGAATATTTCGAGACCGATTTCGCCGCTTTCCTCGCCTGGCGCGACTTCGGTTTTCCCGACCACACGGTCGTCAATTGTTTTTCGATGGCCGCGCTCGTCGGCGCCGACGGCGCCTTCCTGCTCGGCGAGATGGCGGCCCACACCGCCAACGCCGGCGCGACCTATTTTCCCGCCGGCACGCCCGACCCCAGCGACGTCTTCGACGGCAAGGTCGACCTTGCCGCCAGCGCGCTGCGAGAACTCCAAGAAGAGACGGGGATCGCGGCCGACGCGGTCGCCTTTGATCCGGGCTGGACCTTAGTCTACGCCCCGCCGCGCATCGCCTGTCTGAAGCTGATGCGGCTAGCCGAGCCGGCCGAGACGGTCAAGGCGGGCGTCGAAGCGTTTCTCGCCGCCGATGCCGACGCCGAGCTCGCGGCGATCCGCGTCGTGCGCGGACCGGCCGACGTCGACCGCGCCCGCGCGCCGGGCTTCATCGTCGATTTTCTCGACTTCGCCTTCGCTCACAAATCGGCGGGATAGCCGTGGCGTTTGCGCGAGGCGACGATCGTCGCGCGCGCCTGCGCTTCGTGGCCGGCGGAACATTGCGCGTCGGCTTCGGCGATCTCTTTCTCGATCTGGTTGTAGACCGACTTGACGACGTGGCCCATCGACAGATCGTTGTCCATGATCGCGCGATAGCGGGCGATGTCGCCGGCGCAGCCTTCGCCGCTCGGCATCCTGAAATTATCCGGCGTCACTTCGGTCGTGGCCGGCGCGGGCGCGGCGGCCTGCGGCGCGGGGGCCGAAGCGTCGCAAGCCGCAAGCGAGAGCGCGGCCAAAGCGGTCAACAGCAGGGATCTCATCGAATCTCTCCAGCCGAACGCGTCGGCTCGCCTGAGACTGGCCAAAGCGCGGCGCGCGTCAAGTCGAAAACGCGGCGGCGGCGCCCCCTGATCGGTGCGACGATCTTGCCGGCGCGCAAATTCGATTGAAGTGGACGCGCCGTCTCGCGCGACGGGGCGCTTGGCGCCAGGCCACGCAAGGCCTTAAGGCGGCGACCGCCGCCGACGCCTCGCCGGCGGCCGGGCGCAGGCTTCAGCCCGGAGGCAGCGGCTGCGGGTTGAGGTAATGGATCCCCGACGTCGGGGCGTGCGCAAAGGCGGCGCGCCGGGCTTCGGCGGCGCCGGCGGCAAAGAGGATAAAGGCGGCGCTCAGGGCGCCGAGGATTGAGGTCAACTTCATGATCGGGCTCCTGGATTGTCGTGTGCCCACGGGGCTGCGGAAGACTTTATCGACGCCGGCGGGCCGCGATCGTGGCGGCCGGTCGGCCGGCGTGAGGGGCTGTCGCTTCTCGAACGGTCGGGCGCTTGGCGCGAGCCCGCCAAAGGCCCTCGTCAACCGGCTGCGGGGCTATCACGGCGGCAGCGGCTGCGGGTTGAGGAAATGGATCCCCGGCGTCGCGGCATGGACGGCGGTGGCGTGCTTGGCGTTCGCCGCCTCGGCGGCGAAGATGATGAAGGCAGCGCTCAGCGCGCACAGGATTGAGGTCAATTTCATGATCGCGCTCCCTGGATTCGACCCGCCCATGTGGGCTGTCGATCGCTTACGGTCTGCCGCGCGATGAAGCCCGCGACCGCCGCCAGCGCCCTGAAGGTCCAGGCTGCGCTCGGCCCCGCCTATCAGGTGCTCGAATTCGACGCGAGCACCCGCACCGCCGCCGAGGCGGCCGCGGCGATCGGTTGCACGGTGGCGCAGATCGCCAAGTCGCTCGTCTTCCGCGCCGAGGCGTCGGGGCGCGCCGTGCTGGTCGTCGCCTCGGGCGTCAACCGCGTCGACGAGGCCAAGGTCGGCGCGATTCTCGGCGAGCCGATCGGCCGCGCCGACGCCGACTTCGTCCGCGCCAAAACCGGCTTCGCGATCGGCGGCGTGCCGCCGGTCGGCCATGCCGAACCTTCGCCGACGCTGATCGACGACGCGCTGTTCGCGTTCGCGGAGATCTGGGCGGCGGCCGGCACGCCCAACGCCGTGTTCAGCCTGACGCCCGCCGACCTCCTGCGCCTAACGGGTGGGATCCGGGCGTCGATCGCGCGCTGACGGCGCCAGACGACGACGGCGGCGCCGCGAAAGACTCTGTTAAGGACCGCCAGTTCAATCTCTTGGCGTCCTGAATGCGATCGGCGTTCGCCCCGGCGCGGCGCGGAGGACGCGAGAGGATTTCGCCTTGGCCGCTCGTCGATATACGCCCTCGAATCAAGCCGACTTCGCCGGCCATATCGGATTTGGCCTGCTGGTGGTGGTCACGCTGTTTTCCCTGCGTGTCGCGATCTGGCAAGCGACGAGCATTGTGCTCCATCTCATCGATCTCGCCCTGTCGACGCAACCGCTGCTGACCGCCGAACGTCTGAACGAGGGCGCCGACCAGCGCTGGAGCGTGTCGGTCCTTGTCGTCTCGCTCCCCCTGTTCCTCGGCGGGTTCGCGATTCTTGCTCATCGCCTCGAGCAGGACCTGCCGGTTGCGCGCGCCTGGATCTTGATCGCCGGTCTTGCGCTGCTGTTCCTCGACATCCTGGCGGGTTTGCTCAGCGCCGACCTCATGTCCATTCTCAACCTGACTTCCGAACTCTCCATGGACGCTGCGATGCTCAAGTTGACGGCGACCACGCTTATCCTCGGCGCCGTTCTCGGCTACGCGGGTTGGGAAATTTCAAAGGCGTGGCGGTCATGAATCGCATTCGCGTCGCTTTCGTGTTGTTCGTCGGCGCCATCGGCTGCGGCGCGATCGGCGGCGGCGCCCTGACCAACGAGCCGGACTGGGTCATCAAGGGCGAACAGGCCGACCAGCGGCGCCAAAACGACATCGCAACGATCGCCAACGGGATCAGCCTTTACGTGGCGCGCCGCAAGGAGCTGCCTTACGATCTGGCCAAGATGGTTGAGAGCCAGACGGACGGCGCAACGCAATTCGCCCTTCGCGACAGCGAGACCGACGAGCCCTACGATTACGAGCGTCTCGATTCGGGCCGCTACAAGCTGTGCGCGAATTTCGTCTTGGAAAGTTTGCCGACGCCGACCGGGTCTGACGAAGCCGGGAGCGCGCAACCGACCGATCCCTGGCGTCACCCAGCTGGTCTTTCTTGCTTCCTGTTCGACGGTCAAACGCCGACGCCGGTTTCGATTGCGCCCGCGGCGGAGGCGAAAGGCTAGCGGCGTTCAGCCAACCGCGCTCGGCGGCCTGCGCCGCGCTCGAGACGAAGCAAGAGCCTCGCGCAGCGACGCCGCGACGCGCTCGGGCGCCTCGAAACGCAAAGTCACCGGCAGCGCGCGCACGTCGGCGCGCTGATCGGCGGCGAGGCGCACGTAATCCTTCTCGGTCGTCACCAGAGTCAGCCCGCGCCGGCGCGCGACGCCGGCCAATTCGGCGATGTCGCGCGCGTCGTAGACATGGTGATCGGGAAAGCGGCGCCGCCCCGCGACGATCGCGCCGATCCCTTCGAGCGTGGCGTAGAACTTCTCCGGCCGGGCGATGCCGGCGAAGGCGAGCACCGGCCGGCCGATCAGCTCGGCGGCGACGATCGCGTCGGCTTCGAGGCGAGCGCGGAACAGCGGCTTCGCCGCGCCCGGCGCGCGCGCCGGCGACGGCCCGCCGCCGATGACGACCTCCGCGGCGACGAACGGCGCCTGGCGTTCCGGGGCTGCGCGCAGCGGCCCGGCAGGGAAGCACAGGCCGTTGCCGAAACCCGCCTCGCCGTCGATCACCGCGATGGCGTAGTCCTTGGCGAGCGCCGGGTTCTGCAATCCGTCGTCGAGCACCAGGACGCTCGCGCCGTCGGCGATCGCCTCGCGCGCCGCAGCGACGCGGTCGACGCCGACCCAGCACGGCGCGACGCGCGCCAGCAGCAGCGGCTCGTCGCCGACGGCGAGCGCGCCGTGCAGATGCGGGTCGACGCGCGTTGGCGCGGCGCGCGGAGCGCCGCCGTAGCCGCGCGACAGAAAGGCGACCCGCTCGCCGGCGCCCTGCAGCAGCCGCGCCACGGCGATCGCGGTCGGCGTCTTGCCGGCGCCGCCGACGACATAATTGCCGACGCAGACGACCGGGACGTCGACCCGCGTTCCCGGCCGCGCCATGCGCCGCGCCGTCGCCAGCCCGTAGAGCGCGCCGAGCGGCGCCAGCGCCCGCGCGGCGAGGCCAGGGCGCGCGCGCGCCCAAAAGCGCGGGGCGATCATGCCGCCGCCGGCGGTTCGTCGGCCGGCAGCAGCGGCGCGATCGCCCGCATCACCCGATCGGCCGCGCCACCCTGCGCTTCGACCGCCTTGGCGGCGGCGCGCGCCATCGCCCGCAACCGGCCTGGATCGGCGAACAGCGAAATCAGCGTCGCCGCGAGGTCGGCGGCGTCGGTCACGGTCGCCGCGCCGCCGGCTTCGTCGAGCAACGCATAAACGTCGACGAAATTGGCGACGCGCGGCCCGTGCAGGATGGCGCAGCCGAGCTTCGCCGGCTCGATCGGGTTCTGGCCGCCTTCGCCGATGAACGACTTGCCCGCCAGGACGACGCCGGCGAGGCGGTAGAACAGCCCGAGCTCGCCGAGCGTGTCGCAAATGTAGATGTCGACGCCGCGCTCCGGCCGCTCGCCGCGCGAGCGCAAGGCGCAGGCGAAGCCAAGCCCCCTGAGCTCGTCGGCGATCGCCGCGCCGCGATCGGGATGACGCGGCGCGATCAACGTCAGCACGTCGGGAAAGACCTGGGCGACGCGACGATGCGCCTCGGCGGCGATGCGCTCTTCGCCGGCGTGCGTCGAGGCGGCGACCCAGATTTGCCGCCCGGAAACGCGGCCGGCGAGCTCAGCGAGCTCCTTCTGGTCGGCGGGCGGCGGCGCGGCGTCGTATTTCAGATTGCCGACGACGTCGACCTTCGCCGCGCCGAGCTCGGCGAGCCGCTCGGCGTCGGCGGCGCTTTGCGCCAGGCAGAGATCGACTTCGCCGAGCAGCGCGCCGATGAAGTCGGGCGCGCGGCGCCAGCGTTCGTAGGAGCGCGCACTCATTCGCGCGTTGACCATCGCCAGCGGCGCGCCGGCGCGGCGCGCTTCGAGGATCATGTTCGGCCAGATCTCGGATTCGGCGATCAGCGCCATGTCGGGCCGCCAATGGCCGAAGAAGCGGCGCATGAATCCCGGCGCGTCGAGCGGGGCGAACTGATGCATCGCGCCCGGCGGCAGCCGCTGCGCCAGCAATCGCGCCGAGGTGACGGTGCCGGTGGTGACCAGCGCGTGGCGACCGTCGCCGGCGATCCGATCGATGAGCGGCATCAGCGACAGGGCCTCGCCGACGCTGGCGCCGTGCAGCCAAACCAATTGGCCCGGTGGGCGGGCGAGGCTGGCGACGCCGCGCCGCTCGTCGACCCGCATCGGGTCTTCCTTGGCCTTGTTGAGCCTGAGCGACAGCAGCGCCCCGCTCAGCGGCGACGCAAGGCGCGTCACGAGCCGATAGGCGGAGAGCGACAACGGCAGGCTCATCGACGCCTCAAATCCGCGCCGGGATCGCGCGAGCCGACCATGGCGTAGGCGCGGGCGTGAACCGCGTCGAGCCCGTCCTCGACCGCGCGCCGCGCCGTCTCGATCGCGTCGTCGTCGGCGTCGGGCGCCACGCGGATGGGTTCGCCGATGACGATCGCGCAGCGGTTGAATGGCAGGCCGATGCTGGCGCGGTCCCAGGATCTGACGTCGATCCGGCGCCTGGCGACGACGGCGATCGGCAGGATCGGCCGCCCCGACAGACGGGCCAGCGTGACGATCCCCAGGCCGGCGACGCGCGCGACCTTGGCGACGTCGGCGGTCATCGCCACCGACGCGCCGCCTTCGAGCGCGCGCAACAGTCCGCGCAGCGCCGGCGCGCCGCCCTTGCGCTTGCCGCGGTCGGCGCGTCCGCCCGATCCCCGCACCGGGATGACGCCGAGCCGTCGCAACGCCGCCGCCTGCATGCCGCCGTCGCCGCTGCGCGAGATGAGCGCCGCCACGCGCGCGATCGCGTGGGGCCAGGCGAATGACAGCATCAGATGCTGGCCGTGCCACATGGCGCCAATCGCCGGCGTAACGTCGCGAAACGCCGCCTCGAGGTCGGCCGGCGCGCTGACGAAGCGGCTGGTGCGCTGGATGAGCCGCAGATAGCTGGCGAGCAGGAAGCCCATCGCCTCCTGCCCGTAGCGGCTCCTTGCCAAACCCTTGAACATTGTCCGATCAGGCCAGTTTGCGGTTGAGGCCCGTGGGTTCGAGGAAGCGGTGCAAGTGGACGATGAAGTAGCGCACGTGGGCGTTGTCGACCGTCGCCTGCGCCTTGCCGCGCCAGGCGCGCGCGGCGCTGTCGTAATCGGGAAAGACGCCGACAAGGTCGATCTTGGCGGGATCGCGGAATTCGTGGCTGTCGAGGTCTTTCAACTCGCCGCCCAACACCAGATGGAGCAGTTGCCGAGATTCGTGAGCCGAAGCGTCGTCTTTCGTCATATCGTCAATTCCTTAGCGGAAGCTCGTGTTGGCGACGCCACAGTCAGCGCCGCGCCGGGGCCGCCCGGGCTTCGCGCCCCACAAATCGGACAGGCGCCCGCCCGCGCTCCCAAATCTCATGCCGCCCGGTCGCCGAACGCCGCGCGCGCCGCCTTGATCACGGTCGGCGCGAGGTCGACGCCGAACGCCAGCAAGGCGCCGTGGCGCATGCTCTGTCTATTATAGTGCAGGATTTGTCCACGGGCGTCGATCAGCAGCGCGCCCGCTTCGCTCAAGATGATGTCGGCGCCGGCGACGTCCCAGTCGTTGGCGCTGGCCGAAGCGAGGCCGACGTCCAGCCCGCCGTCGGCGACCCGCACCAGGCGGAGCGCCAACGAAGGAATGCGCGGCGCGGCCGCCAGCTCGATGCGGGCCGCCTTGGCGAGCGCCCCGACCATCGATCTCGGCCCGCCGACCAGGGCGCCCTCGAGCGCCGGCCTTCTCGTCGCGTGGATTGGCGCGCCGTCGAGCCTCGCCCCGCAGCCGATCGCGGCCTGGTAGGTTTGCCCGAGGGCAGGCGCATGAACGACGCCGGCGATCGGGCGCCCGTCGTGGATGTAGGCGATCGACACCGCCCAGCGCGGATCGCCGGTCAGAAACGCCCGCGTGCCGTCGATCGGATCGACGACGAGAAGGTTCGCCATTTCGAGGCGCGACAGATCGTCGGCCGTCTCCTCGGAGAGCCAACCGTCGCCAGGAAAGGCGGCGCCGAGCCGTTCGCGCAGGTAACGATCAACCGCCAGATCCGCGGTCGTGACCGGTGAGCCGCCGTATTTGGTGTGAACCTGGGCGCTGGTCTTTCCGCCCCAGCGGAAATCGCGCAGGGCGACCTCGCCCGCCCGCCGCGCGGCGTCGGTGATTTCCTCAAGCGCCGCTAGGGCGCGGTCGCGAATGCCAGCATCTACGGGCGTGTTCAAGTCAATTTTCCGATCGCGCGTGGTTTAGCGACGCCGGCGGCGGCGCGCAACGTCAGGTCGGCGTTCGCGGCCCGGCGCTGGCCAAGGCGGCCCGTCGCGTTATAGTCGAAGCGTCCTTCCGGCGGCGGCGACGCGCACGGCGGGCGACAGGAGCAGGGAGAACGATCATGGACGCGACGGCGCAACTGGCGCCGCCCCTGGTGGGCGCGCCTATCAATCTGTGGAATTTCGCCTGGGTGGCGTTGGCTTTCGCCGTCATGGCCGCGGCGATTGTCGCCGGCAGTCTGTGGACGCTCGACTTCGTCCATGTGATGACCGGCGGCCTGTGGACCGGCATCGACCTGTTCATGGGCTTCATCGTCGGGCCGACCCTGCGCGCGGCGCCGTTCGAGGCGCGCCGCGCCATCCTCACCCGGTTGGTCCCGAAGACGCTCTTCATCATGCCGACGTTGGCGATCGTCACCGGCACGACCGGCTGGTTCCTCGCCGGCCGGGTCGGGTTTCTCGCACTGCCCTACCCGCAGTTCTATTGGGTCGTGGCGGCGCTGACGATCGTGACGATCCTCACCATCCAGGGACTCGGCTACCTGCTGCCGACCAATCTGCGCGTCTATCTCGAGCTGCGCCGGCCCAACCCCGACGGACCGAAGATCGGCGCGCTGATGAGCCGCTATTTCTATGTAGTGGCGATCCAGGGGACGCTGCAGGTGCTGATCATCGTCGTCATGGCGCGCTTCGCCACCGGAATCTGAACCTAAGCTTTGCCTGAGCCGCCTAAGGCGCTAAGAAGCGCCATGCCCAGAGCCGCCAAACCCGCGCCCTTCGCCCATCTCGGGCGGCCGTCGCAGATTCCGAGCGCGCCCGACGCCAAGACGCTTGAGCGCGCCGCCAATCCACACGCCGACACCGACTACGCCGTGCGCTTCGCCGCGCCGGAATTCACCTCGATCTGTCCGATCACCGGCCAGCCGGACTTCGCCCATCTCGTCATCGACTATGTGCCCGACCGCTGGATCGTCGAGTCGAAGTCGCTGAAGCTGCATCTCGCCAGCTTCCGCAACCACGGCGCGTTCCACGAGGATTGCACGGTGCGCATCGGCCAGGAGCTGACGGCGCTGCTCAAGCCGCGCTGGCTCAGGATCGGCGGCTATTGGTATCCGCGCGGCGGCATCCCGATCGACGTGTTCTGGCAGACCGGCCGGTTGCCCAAGGGCGTCTGGGTCCCCGACCAGGGCGTGGCGCCCTACCGCGGCCGCGGCTGACGTTGCGTCCGACGTGATTATCCACATGAGGATAGTCGGCTAACCCGACGGAATCGTCAGCTTTCTTGAGACTTTTCCATAGACCGGCGGCGCTTCGTCAGTCGGTCGTAGTCTTGCAACTCGCCGACCAGCGCCTCGAAGTCCCTGAGCGGCACCATGTTGGGGCCGTCGGAGGGGGCGTAGTCGGGGTCGGGATGGGTCTCGATGAACACGCCGGCGACGCCGACCGCGACCGCCGCCCGCGCCAGTACGGCGACGAACTCGCGCTGGCCGCCCGAGGACGCGCCCTGCCCGCCCGGCTGCTGGACCGAATGGGTGGCGTCGAAGATCACCGGCGCGCCGGTGTCGCGGGCGAGGATCGGCAGCGCGCGCATGTCGGAGACGAGCGTGTTGTAACCGAAGCTGACGCCGCGCTCGGTGACCAGCGCATTTTCTCCGCCCGCCGCCGCGATCTTGGCGACGACGTGCTTCATGTCCCACGGCGCGAGGAACTGGCCCTTCTTGACGTTGACGGCGCGCCCGGTCAGCGCCGCGGCGACGAGCAGGTCGGTCTGGCGGCACAGGAAAGCGGGGATCTGCAGCACGTCGACGACTTCGGCGGCGAGCGCGCATTGGCGGGGCTCGTGCACGTCGGTCAGCGTCGGCAGGCCGAGACTTTCGCGGATTTCGGCGAAGATCGGCAGCGCCGCCTCAAGGCCGATTCCGCGCGCGCCGGCGCCCGATGTGCGATTGGCCTTGTCGAACGAGGTCTTGAACACCAGACCGAGCTTCAGCCGCGCCGCGATCTCCTTCAGCGCCGCGGCGACCTCGAGCGCATGGGCGCGGCTTTCGAGTTGGCATGGGCCGGCGATCACGCTGAGCGGTAGATCGGCGCCGAAGCGGACGACGCCGGCGCCGGCGTCGATTTCAACGATCGCGTTAAGCGCCACGGCCGCGGCTCCGCGTCCGGCGCGCGCGCGCCTCAGCTTTTTTCGAACCCATTGTCCTATCCCATTGTTTCGGGCGCACTCATGCTCGCTTCGAAGCAACTTCTCAAGCCGACGAGGCTGCGCTATAAGAGTGGATTATAGTCATAATGGTCATTGAGACCACAATCCGAGCGCCGCCCATGCCCACGATCCGCGCCAACTGGACCGTCGCCAACGCCAAGGCCCGACTATCGGAAGTCATCGAACGGGCTCGCCGCGAGGGACCGCAAACCATCACCAAAAACGGCGTCTCGACGGCGGTCGTGGTCTCGGTGGAAGAGTGGCAAAAGAAGTCTGTCCGCTCTGGATCGCTGGCGGAATTCTTGCTCGCTTCGCCGCTTCGCGAAGCTGACGTCGACGTCTCGCGCTCGCGGGACGACGCCCGGGCGCTCGATTTGTGAACATCCTGATCGACACCAACGTCATTTCGGAAATGACCAGGCCGCGGCCTGATCCGCGCGTCGTCGCCTTCCTGCACCAGGCGGACGAAGACCGATTGTTCCTCAGCGTGGCGACTCTGGCCGAACTTAGCCACGGCGTCGCCTTGAAGAGCGACGGCCAAGCCAAGCGGGCGCTCGAGGCGTGGCTCGCCAACGATCTCGCCGAACGGTTTTCCGGCCGCGTCGTCGACATCGATCCGCCGATCGCCCACGCCTGGGGCGATCTCATGGCCTCGGCGAAGCGGCGCGGATTGGCGCTTCATGTCATGGACGGGTTTCTTGCGGCCACCGCGATGATCCGCCGCCTGACCCTCGCGACCCGCAACGTCAAGGATTTCGAGCCATTTGGCGTGCCTGTGTTCGACCCATGGAATTCATAGCGCCCGGCGGGCGCGGCCGCAGACCCATCCGCCCGCTCAGCAAAACCGCCCGTGGCGGCGAACGGCGTCGCGGATCCGCGGCGCGAAGGCCCTGAGCAGCGCGCGGTAGAGATCGTTGTTCGAGGTCGCGCGGACGTTGGTTATGCCGCAACCCGCGAGCGACAGGTCGGCGTCGACGCGGACCGTCGCCGTCTCCTCGTAAATCGTCAGGCCGTGCGCCACATGCTTGCTGCGCAGCTTCAGCAGCACCGTGACCGAGGAGCCGGCCATGTCGGCGTGCGCGACCGCCGATTCGAGCCAACTCCTGCGCTGGTTGCCGAGACAGGCGCGCTCGCACAGCTTGGCGATCTCTTGCGCCGTCTTCGGCGTCGCGGCGAGCGTCTGGGTGAGGTCGATGTCGAGCGCCGCGGCCGGGGCGGCGGCGGCGAGCGCCGCAACGAGCGCGAAGGCGGCGAGCAGCCGGCGCGACGATGAAGTCTTCATCGGCTCCTCCCGATCGAGACCGCGGCGCCGAGCTTACGACAGTTTTGTCGCCAAGGCGCAGGATACGCCGCCCGGTCGATCGCGTCGCCTATGGCAGCCTCAACCGCGGCTGCGCTGTCGGCGGCGCCGAGGCCGGGGGGCGAAGCGCCCCGCCTCTCAGCCGCGCCAGCAACGGCCCGCCGAGTTCGACCAGCAGCACACTGGAGAGGATCAGCGCGCAGCCCGCGGTCGCCGCCATAGTCAACCGCTCAGCGAGCAGGATCGCGCCGGCGATCGCGGCGAACACGCTTTCTAGCGACAGGATCAGCGCCGCTTCCGCCGGCGGCGTGTAGCCCTGCGCGACGATCTGCATGGTGAAGGCGACGCCGCCGGAGATGATTCCGGCGTAGAGCAGCGGAACCAGCCCGGCGAGAAAATCGCCGGCGCGCACGGGCTCGAACGCCGCCGCCGCGCCCGCCGCGAGCGCGCCGCAGATGGCGTATTCGAGAAAGGCGAGCGTGAACGGCCGCGGCCGCCGGGCGAGGAACATCGGCGTCAAGGCGATCCCGAGCGCCCAGGCGACGTCGGAGAGCAGGATGAGCCCGTCGCCAACGCTCATCGGCTGCGCCGCGCCGCCGCCGTTCGCCAGGAGCCAGGCGCCGGCGGTCGACAAAACGCAGGCGACGGCGACGATCGAACGCGGCAAGCGGCCGGTCAGCAGCCACACCGCGATCGGCGTCAGCACGACATAGCAGGCGGTGAGGAAGCCGCCGCTGGTCGCGGTCGTCGTCGCCAGCCCGATCTGCTGCAGCGCCGATCCGACGAACAGCGTCAGCGAAATCCAGATCGCGACCCGCCACGCTTTCGCGTCGAAGCGCGCCGGGGCGCGCCAAGTCTCGAAGGCCGCCAGCGGCGCCAGCACCAGCGCCGAAATCGCGAAGCGCGCGGCGACGAAGCCGAGCGGCGGCACGACGCCCTCCGCCACCCTTTGCGCGACGAAGGCGACGCCCCACAGCAGAGCGGCCGTCAGCAGCGCCGCATCGGCGCGCAACCGCGTCACAGCCCTGCTCCTAGCCCCGTGCGAGATCCGGCGGCGTCGCCTCGGCGACGAAGGCGGCGAGCGCCTCGTCGAGGGACTTCGTCTCCTGCGCGTTCGAGCCGAGGCGGCGAATCGAGACGGCGCGCTCGGCCGCCTCCTTCTTGCCGATCGCCAGCAGCGCCGGAACCTTGGCCAGCGAGTGCTCGCGCACCTTGTAGCTGATCTTCTCGTTGCGCAGGTCGGCTTCGACCCTCAGGCCCAGCTTGCGCGCTCTGGCGATGAGCTCCATCGCGTAGTCGTCGCCCTCCGAGGTGATCGTGCAGACGACGATCTGGACGGGGGCGAGCCACAGCGGCAGATGGCCGGCGTGGTTCTCGAGCAGGATGCCGATGAAGCGTTCGATCGAGCCGCAGATCGCGCGGTGGATCATCACCGGCGTCGTCTTCTCGCTGTTGGCGGCGATGTAGAAGGCGCCGAAGCGCTCGGGCAGGTTGAAGTCGACCTGGGTGGTGCCGCATTGCCAGTCGCGGCCGATCGCGTCGCGCAGCACGTACTCGAATTTCGGCCCGTAGAACGCGCCCTCGCCGGGATTGATCTGGGTCGTGACGACATTGCCGTGGCGCGCCTTGATCTCGTCGAGCACGCGCCCCATCACCGCCTCGGCATGGTCCCACATCTCGTCTGTGCCGACGCGCTTGTCGGGGCGGGTCGACAGCTTGACGACGATCTTGTCGAAGCCGAAGTCGGCGTACACCGACAGGATCAGCTCGTTGATCTTGTGGCACTCGGACGCGAGCTGCTCCTCGGTGCAGAAGATATGCGCGTCGTCCTGGGTGAAGGCGCGCACGCGCATGACGCCGTGCAGCGCGCCAGACGGCTCGTAGCGGTGGACGACGCCGAACTCGGCCAGGCGCAGCGGCAGCTCGCGGTAGGAGCGCAGGCCGTTCTTGAAGATCTGGATGTGGCCGGGGCAGTTCATCGGCTTGATGGCGTAGATGCGCTCGTCTTCCGCTTCGGCGTCTTCGCCGGCCGGCCGGGCCATGAACATGCTCTCGCGATACCAGCCCCAATGGCCGGAGATTTCCCACAGCTTCTTGTCGAGCACCTGCGGCGCGCTGACCTCCTGGTAATCGGCGGCGAGGCGGCGGCGCATGTAGGCGATCAGGGTCTGGTAGATCGTCCAGCCCTTCGGGTGCCAGAACACCGTGCCCGGCCCCTCCTCCTGGAAGTGGAACAGGTCCATCTCGCGCGCCAGCTTGCGATGGTCGCGCTTCTCGGCCTCCTCGAGCTGCTTGAGATAGGCGTCGAGTTCTTCCTTCTTGGCGAAGGCGGCGCCGTAGATGCGCGACAGCATCGGCTTGGTCGAGTCGCCGCGCCAATAGGCGCCGGCGACCTTCATCAGCTTGAACGCGTCGCCGACCTTGCCGGTTGAGGTCATGTGCGGGCCGCGGCAGAGGTCGGCCCACTCGCCTTGGCTGTAGAGCTTGATCTCTTGGTCTGGGGGAATGGCGTCGATCAGCTCGACCTTGAACGCCTCGCCCTTCTTCTCGAACAGGCTCTTGGCGGCGTCGCGGCTCATCGCCGACTTCACGAACGGACGATCGCGCGCGACGATCTCGCGCATGCGCTTTTCGATCGCCGGGAAATCCTCGGGGGTGAACGGAATCGGGCGGAAGAAGTCGTAATAGAAGCCGTTCTCGATCACCGGGCCGATCGTCACCTGCGTATCGGGCCACAGCGACTGCACCGCCTCGGCCAGCACATGCGCCGCGTCGTGACGGATGAGCTCGAGCGCGCGCGGGTCGTCGCGGCCGATGAACTCGATCTTGGCGTCGGCCTCGATCGTGTCGGCGAGATCGACCAGCGCGCCGTCGCGCGCCATCGCGACGCTGCGCTTGGCCAGAGACGGAGAAATCGATTTGGCGATATCGAGGCCGGAAAGGCCGGGTTCAAACGCGCGCTGCGCGCCGTCGGGAAACGTAACCTGGACCATAATCGCTCCTATGGCTCACTCGCCGAAACGGGCCGGCGTAAGCGAATGGGGTGCGTATAAAGGCGCGACGGGCCGAGGGCAATGCGGCGGATCGGCGGCGGGCGGGGCGGCGCAGGCCCGGCGCAACCTTGGGACGCGCGGGCTTGATTTCAACGGGATGGGCGCCGTTTTCTGTCCCTGCCGAGACCGGCAAGATGTGTGCTGGTCCTGAGCGGCGTCGCGACCTCGCGGAGAGGCTTAGCCGCCAAAGTGGGCCAATGGCGGGAGCGCCTCCGATTGGCGCGCAATTCGCAGAATCGGCGGTGCGGACCTGGTGCGGACCCAGACGCGGCTTCCTGCCGATTTTTTGTGTGGCGAATCAGCAACATCCGGACAAATAGAGGCAATTACGGCAGGAATTTGGCGTCTTTTCGTTTTGCACGTGGCGCCGACTTACGTAACGTTACAGCCGCGTGATCGGGCGAAACCCGTTCGCGCGTTGGCCATCGGGCGAATGTGACGGGAGCTTGCGGCTCTCCCCCGACGACCCAACAAAAGAGGGGAAAGGGGCGCTTTGCACCCGAGGTCCGGCGCAACGCCGGCGATTCGAGGTTGGAGAGTTCCAACTGATCCCAATTGTAGCGACTGGAGGTCTCCAATGACATTTATGAGGAGCCTACTGCTCGGCTCGGCCGCCACGCTGGTGGTCGTCGCCGGCGCGCAGGCCGCCGATCTGCCCACCAAGAAGGGCGCTCCCGCGGCTGAATACGTCAAGGTCTGCAAGGTCGGCGACATCGCCGGCTTCATCATTCCTGGCTCAGACACCTGCCTGAAGATCAGCGGGTACGTGAATGCGCAGATCGCGGCCGGCAACGTCACCGACGAGCGCAAGTTGCTGTGGAATATCCATCGCGTTGCGCCTTCTTTCGCCTCGGAAGAGACGACCAGCGCGGCCAAATTTGTCAACGACATCGGCTTCTCGACCCGCGGTCAGGTCAACTTCGACGCGGTGACCAACACGGCGATGGGCCCGTTGCTCGCCCACATCGAAATCCAGTCGAACTCGGGCGTCGGCTTCGATCCGCTGGGCAACGGCGCGGTGCTCAACGCCGGCTACGTGCAATGGGCCGGCATCACCGCAGGCAAGCACGGCTCGTTCTACGACTATCTCGCCGGCGGCGACACCTGGAAGGACTTCTTCTCGCCCGACCACAGCGGCACCCCGATCAACCTGCTGGCCTACACCGCGACTTTCGGCGGCGGCTTCTCGGCCACCCTCTCGCTCGAGCAGAACGAGTCGGTCGCCAACATGAACATTCCTTGGGTCCACCACCCCTACGTTACGGGCGTTCCCTCGTCCTCCGGCACCTACGCGGCCAGCGGCACGCAGCTTGGCGTCCGGGCGCCTGACATCGTCGCGGCCTTGGACGTGACGCAGAGCTGGGGCGGCGCCCATCTCGCCGGCGTGGCGCATAACGTCCGCGTGGAGGCCGTCTCTAATCTCGGCATTTCGACGAGCGACCTAGACACTTGGGGATACGGCGTCATCGGCGGCGTGACCTTCAATCTGCCGATGCTGAGCGCTGGCAGCAAGATCGCGTTCCAGGGCGCCTACGCCCATGGCGCGATCGCCTACTCGGGCGCCGGTTCGCCGGCCTGGGGCGAGCAGGACGACGGCTTCAACACCAACGGCAACGGCACGCTGTTCCCGACCGCCGACGCGATCGTTAACTCCGATGGCAGCTGGTCGCTGTCGAACTCCTGGTCGGCGGCGGCTCAGTTGACCTGGAAGGTCTCGCCGAACTTCGAGATCGACCCGGAAATCGCCTACGCCAGCGTCGACTACGGCAGCACAGCTGCGTATACTTGGTATTCGATCATGTCGCAGAAGGTCACCGGTTGGTGGGTCGGCGCCGTGTTCGACTGGTCGCCGGTCAAGAACCTCGACTTCGCGCTCGACGCGGTCTACGAGTCGTCGCATCAGTCGACGCCGATGTATTGGGCCAACTACGGCGCGACCCCGTTCCACAACGACTCGGACGGCTTCAACGCCCGCCTGCACGTCGTCCGCTCGTTCTGAGCGAACGCGCGAATCGGTTGCAAATCTCGGCCCCGGAGCGAAAGCTCCGGGGTTTTTTGTTTTCGGCGACGGGGCGGCGCTCAGCCGGCGGCGCTGACGGCCTGAGCGCTATTGCGTCGGACAGTCGGGGACGCCGCCGTCGTAGCGGAAATTGTAGCTGACGGCGCCGTTCTCGCACGGCCCGGGATGGAATTCGGCGATTGCCCCGCCATTGGCGAAGCTGGCGAAGCGGGTGACGACGCCGGACGACGTTCCCGAAGTCCATTTGAGGCAGAGGTTGATCGTCTTCTCGCCGCCGCCGCAGGCGTTCTTGAACTGCAGCACGTGCCAGCCGCCGTTCGGGCATTCGTTCGGCGTCACGTCGGTCCAGCAATTCTGATCGGCCAGGGCCGGGTTCGCCGCCGCGACCAGCAACGCGCTCGCCGCCGCGAGCCGCAGTCGTTCGATTCCGAGCGATCGCCGATCACCCATGCCCCCTCCTCGACCCGCGTTGGGAAGCCCACGTCCGTGAATGCGCGTTGTCGCGCTCGCAGCGTCGCATAATTGGTAACCGCGAAATCGGCGTCGGCCAAGCGCCGCGTCGCGACGGCGGCCGCGCAGGAGGAAACTGCCGGGGCTCTTGCAATGTCATTCCCGCCGAAGCGGGAATCCAGCGGCGAAGAGCGCAACGGCGGCCAAGTCTAGATTCCCGCTTCCGCGGGAATGACAATGCTGGGCCTCGGCCAATCGTCCTGCTCTACGTATCGGCGTCGCCGATGAACGCGGCGAACCCGGCGCGCAACCACTCGCCGACGCCCTTGAGGCCGACGGCGGCGGAGACGGAGTCGATTCCGCGGGCCAGGGCGAGCGGGCCTGAGAGCCAGCCGCTCGCATTGCGTTCGTCGAGCCAGCCGACCATCCCGCCGGGGAAGGCGAAGACGGTCAACGCCAGGACAGCGAAAAGAACGCGCATCCACGCCCACGGGCTGGTCGAGGAAGGCGGCTTGGCGCGCGGCTCGGCCATCGTCTCTCCCCTAGAACTGGAAGTAGATGAACGGCGCCGCGGTCGACGGCGCCATGACGACGATCGCGTAGAGCAGGACGAAGCCGAACGCCGCCGAAGCGAGCGCGCCGCGGTTGTCGAGCACGACGCCGATCGCAGCGCGGGCGCGCGCCGGCGCGATCTGGGTCAGCGCGCCGCAGGCGATCAGCGGCAGCACGACCATCGGCATGGTCGAGGCGGCGCCGTTGTCGGTCCATACGCCGCCGACGAACTGGCCGACCGCGTCGAGCGACGGCGCGCGGAAGAACAGCCATGTCAGACAGACGAAATTGAACGTCAGCGCCCAGTCGACGACGCGCACGACCCGCCCCTCGCCCCAGCGGGCGAAGGCGGCGCTGCGCCGCCAGGCGTGATCGACGACCAGAGCGCAGCCGTGCATCGCGCCCCAGATCAG
>Ga0302320_10009881_pt1 | contig 20442 bp, 13 predicted proteins | sample Bog_T0_3_FD_202130 | JGI IMG/M metagenome (GOLD analysis project Ga0302320, IMG submission 202130) | Peat permafrost microbial communities from Stordalen Mire near Abisko, Sweden - Bog_T0_3 | ecosystem: Environmental > Terrestrial > Soil > Wetlands > Peat | place: Sweden: Abisko, Stordalen Mire...
CCCTGCTGGCACGGCGGGAGACGGCCCAGGCCGCTTTCGACCGGGGCCAGCGGCCCCGCTTCCTGCCGGAGACCGCGTCCATCCGCCAGGGCGAGTGGTCGGTGGCACCCCTGCCCGCGGCCCTCCTGGACCGGCGGGTGGAGATCACCGGCCCGCCCGAGCGCAAGATGCTCATCAACGCCCTGAACAGTGGGGCCCGGGTGTACATGGCCGATTTCGAGGACAGCCTCTGCCCCACCCTGGACAACCTCGTCACCGGCCAGCAGAACCTCTGCCTGGCCATTCGCGGGGAGCTGCGCCACCAGGACCCGGAATCGGGCAAGGTCTACGAACTGAACGCCCAGGTCGCCACCCTCATGGTCCGCCCCCGGGGGCTCCACCTCCAGGAAAGCCACCTGCAGGTGGCCGGCCAGCCGGTTCCCGCCTGCCTGTTCGACGTGGGGCTGTTCCTGTTCCACAACGCCAGGGAGCTCGTCAAGCGGGGCACGGGTCCCTACCTGTATCTGCCCAAGCTTGAGCACCACCTGGAAGCCCGGTGGTGGAACCAGGTGCTGGAAGCGGTGGAACAGGATCTGGACCTGCCTTCCGACTGCATCCGCACCACCATGCTCATCGAGACCCTGCCGGCGGCCTTCCAGATGGAGGAGATCCTTCACGAGCACCGCACCCGGGCCGCGGGCCTGAACCTGGGCCGCTGGGACTATATCTTCAGCTTCATCAAGACCCTGCGCGCCGACCCCGGGGCCGTGCTGCCGGACCGGGCCATGGTGCACATGGAGCAGCCGTTCCTGCGGGCCTACGCCCGGCTGCTGGTGCGCACCTGCCACCGCCGCGGCGCGGCGGCCATGGGCGGGATGAGCGCCTTCGTGCCCCAGAAGGGCGACCCGGAAGGCACCGCCCGGGCCCTGGCCCAGGTGCGGGCCGACAAGACCCGGGAAGTGCGGGACGGCTGCGACGGCACCTGGGTGGCCCACCCGGCCCTGGTGGCGGTGGCCCAGGAGGCCTTCGACGCGGGCATGCCCGGCCCCAACCAGTTCCATCGGATCCCCGAGCCGGTGGCGGAAGCGGAACTGCTGGCGGTGCCCGCCGGGCCCCGCACCCTCGGCGGCCTGCGCCAGAACCTCAGGGTGGGCATCCGCTATCTGGAGTCCTGGCTGCGCGGGCAGGGCTGCGTGGCCCTGTACGGCCTGATGGAGGACGCCGCCACCGCGGAGATCGCCCGCATGCAACTGTGGCAGTGGCTGAACCACGGGGTCATCGTGGACGGCCTGGGCGGTCTGGACCGGCCCCTGTTCCATGGCCATGTCCAGGACGTCCTGGACCAGATCCAGGCGGAGCTGGGCAACGAAGTCTTCGCCGAAGGGCGGTTCCTGGAAGCCGCCGACCTGCTCGAAACCCTCATCCTGCTGGCCGAACCGCCGGCGTTTCTCACCCTTTCCGCCTACGATCTGCTGGCGGATGCAGTCCCCATGGAGGTCCACTGACATGACCATCACTCCCTTCGAATCCCGCTGGACCGGCGTCCAGCGCCCCTACACCCCCAGCCAGGTGGCCCGTCTCCGCGGCTCGGTGCCCATCGTGCACACCCTGGCCACCCGTGGCGCCCAGCAATTGTGGGAGCAGCTCAAGCTGGAGCCTTTCGTCCCCGCCCTGGGCGCCCTCACCGGCGGCCAGGCGGTGCAGATGGTCCGGGCCGGGCTGAAGGCCATCTACTGTTCCGGCTGGCAGGTGGCGGCGGACGCCAACCTGTCCGGATCCACCTATCCCGACCAGAGCCTCTACCCGGTCAATTCGGTGCCAGCCCTGGTCAAGCGCATCAACGGCGCCCTGCAGCGGGCCGACCAGATCGAGTGCGCCGAGGGCCGTGCCACCCGCGACTGGATGGTGCCCATCGTGGCCGACGCCGAGGCGGGCTTCGGCGGGCCGCTCAACGCCTTCGAACTGATGAAGGCCATGATCGAGGCCGGCGCCGCCGGGGTGCACTTCGAGGACCAGCTGAGCAGCGAGAAAAAGTGCGGCCACCTGGGCGGCAAGGTGCTGGTGCCCACCGCCCAGTTCATCCGGACCCTCACGGCCGCGCGCCTGGCCGCGGACGTCATGGACGTGCCCACCGTGCTGGTGGCCCGCACCGACGCCGATTCCGCCACCCTCCTCACCTCCGACGTGGACGACCGGGATCGCCCCTTCCTCACCGGCCAGCGCACCCCCGAAGGCTTCTTCCGCATCAAGGGGGGAAATGACTGCGCCGTGGACCGGGCCCTGGCCTACGCCCCGTACGCCGACGTCCTCTGGTGCGAGACCTCCACCCCGGACCTGGCCCAGGCCAGGGCCTTCGCCGAGGCGGTGCTGACCGCGTTCCCGTCCAAGCACCTCGCCTACAACTGCTCCCCCTCCTTCAATTGGCGCAAGAACCTCAACGACCATGAAATCGCCCATTTCCAGCAGGAGCTGGGGGCCATGGGCTACCGGTTCCAGTTCATCACCCTGGCCGGCTTCCACGCGTTGAACCATGGCATGTTCGAGCTGGCCAGCCAGTACCGGGAAGAGGGCATGACTGCCTACGCCAGGCTGCAGACCGCGGAGTTCCAGTCCGAGCAGCACGGCTACACCGCCACCCGGCACCAGCGGGAGGTGGGCACCGGCTACTTCGACGCGGTCACCGAGGCCGTGAGCGGGGATGGCGTCTCCACCCTGGCGCTCACCGGCAGCACGGAGGCGGATCAGTTCTGAGGCCTGGGATTGATTCAATCATTCAAACAATCATTCGATCATTCGGATTCTGCTCAGGACTTGAGGACATCCAGCGCCCGCAGGTCCGCCAGGTATTTGTGCAGGAACGATTCGGTCAAGTGGGGGATGCCGGCTTCCCCGCCCGGCTTGAGCCGCCGAACCTCCATTTCGAACCGGCTCGCGTCGACGCGCTCGCTTTCCCGGCCGCCACTGGGCTCCGCCAACGCCTGCAGGATCGGCAGGGAGGAGTGCTGGCGCTGGTCCGGGGGCAGGGCTTCCAGCCGGGTCTTGAAGGCCGAAAACCAGGCCGGATAATCGGCGATGCGCTGGATGGGATAGCCGGCGGTCTCCACCCAGTCCACCAGGGTGTCCAGGGAGACGCCGTCCTCCCAGTGGGCATTGCTCAACTGGTAGGTGGCGCTGCCCTCCTGATGGGCGCTGGACAGGGCCGCCATGGCCGCGGCGATGAAGTCCACCGGCAGCCCGTCATAGTGCGCCGCTCGCCCCCCGGCGTAGAAGCTGCGCGGGGCGATGCCGGTGTTGACGATGCTGGCCAGCAGGCGCGACAGCAGGTCGGGCACGTTGGCCTGGCCCAGGTAGCGGCGGTCCGGCAGGATCATGCCGGGCCGGAACACCCGCAGCGGCATGGCGAAGCGCTCGTGCGCCTGGTTCAGCAGCACCTCGCTGGCCCACTTGCTGGTGGCGTAGCCGTGGGCGTAGCCGCCCTGCGCCGGCCACACCGACCGCAGCGCCGCGACCCCGTCCAGTTCCAACACCTTGCCGGGCAGCCGGGCGCCCTCCAGGACGCCGATGGTGGAGACGTAGTCGAAGCGTTTCCGGTGTCCGAGCAGGGCCAGGCGGATCAGCTGGGCGGTGCCGATCACGTTGGGCCCGAACAGCTGCTCGTAGCTGAATACGTGGTTGACCAGGGCGCCGGGATGGACAATGAGGTCCACCTCGGCCGCCAGCCGCTCATAGACCGGGGCCGCGAGCCCCAGGCCGGGCGCGGCGAGGTCGCCGGCGCGCACCACCAGGTGGCCGGGAGCCAGGGTCTCGAACAGCCGGGTGAGCCGCTCGTCGCCGCCGCGGAAGGCCGCGTGCAGGCGCCGGGCCGCGGCCGGATCGTCATCGGCGCGCACGAGGCAGTGGACCTGGCCGCCCGCCTTCGCCGCCCGCTCCAGCCACTCCAGGCAGAGGATATGCCCCAGGAAGCCGCTGGCGCCGGTGAGCAGCACGGTCCGCACCGCGGCCAGGGGCTGCGCCGCCACCGCCGCCGCCCCGGCCAGTTCGGCGGCCGGGAGGAAGCGGTCCAGGCGCAGATCCTCGGCGCGGATGGTGGCCGGCTCCCGGCCGTGGATGGCCCTGAAGGAGGGCCCGCCCGCGTCCGCGCCCAGGTTCTCGATCCGGGCCACCAGGGCCCGCAGCGGGCTGCCCGGATCCAGGATCGCCGCCACCGGCACCGGCACCCCGCACACTCCCTCCAGCATGAGGGACAGGGAAAGGGCGCTCATGGAGTCGCCGCCCAGGTCCTTGAAGCTGCCGGAGGCGAGGTCCAGGTCCGGCACCCCCAGCACGGCCGCCGCGCATTTCCGCACCTTCTCGGCCAGCGGCAGGTCCTCGCCGCCCCGGGCCAGGGCATCGAGGTCCTGCTGCTGGTGTTCCTCGATGCGCCCATAGAGCGCTTCCAACCGCTCGCCGTACTTTTTCTTCATCTGCGGCCGGGCGTGCTTGTTGACCCCGGTGAGGAAGCCGTTCTCCCGGGTCCAGCGCTCCTCCTCCACCAGGAAGTCCCGGGGCACCTCGTAGGGGCGCAGCCGGGCCTCGGCCGCGACCCGGTTGAGTTCCAGGCGCAGCAGGCCCTTGACCGCGGCCGGTTCCGGCTCCTTGCCTTCCAGCCGCAGGCGTTCGCGCACCGCGCCCCATTCCGGCACCACCACGGCCAGCAGGGAGGAGCGCTGGCTGTTGGCGTACAGGTAGACCTGGTCCAACTGGGGGCTGCCGGCGCTGAAGGTGCTCTCCAGGCGCCAGATGGTGACGTATTCCCCCTGGGCCAGCTTCACCACGTTGTTCTTGCGGTCCACCCAGGCCACCTGGTCCGGCGCCCGCTCCTCTACGATGTCGCCGGTCCTGAGGAAGCCCTCCCCGTCGTACAGGGCCCGGGTGGCGGCGGGATTGTTGAAGTAGCCCGGGACGCTCTGGCAGGTCCGCACCAGCAGCTCGCCCCGGGGAAAGGGCTTGTCGCTCAGACGGTAGCCCAGCTCCGGCACCTCCTCCAGCTTGTAGGCGGAGACGCACGGCCGGCTGATCTCGCCGTCAACGGTGACGACGCCCCCTTCCGTGGAGCCGTAGCCTTCGTAGACGGGAATCTCGAAGCATTCCGCCAGGAAGGCCGCGATCTCCGGCGCGGTGGGGGCCGAACCGATGACCGCCGCCGCGAGCCGGTCGCCCAGGAAGGTGGCGCCCCAGGTCGAGCGCACCTGCGCCCGGGCGGCGGCCGGGTCCAGGCCGGTCCTGAGCCGGCGCTGCAGTTCGGCGCGGTAGGCCTGGTGGATCATCTCGGAGATCCGCGGCACCAGGCTGAGGAAGGTGGGCCGCACCAGCCGGATGTCCTCGAACAGGGTGGACATGTCGCTCTTCAGGGTGAAGTGCATGACCCCGCCCAGCACCAGGGTGTGCAGCACGGCATTGCGGCCCATGGCGTGGCTCAGGGGGTAGAAATTGATCCCTATGCTGGGGAATCGCCCGTACTGGGGCAGCCAGAGCAGGCGCCAGTGGGAGCGCCAGATCCTCTGGGTGAGCATCGCCCCCTTGGGAAAGCCTGTGCTCCCGGAGGTGTACATGAGCGTCGCCAGGGGATCGGTCCCGGCGGGCGGAAGGAACGGCGCCAGCGGCGCCGCGGCACGGCCGGACTCGGCCAGCTCCTGCACCGTGGGCAGCGGCAGCGCCGCCGCGGCCCGGACCCGCTGGAGTCCGGCGGCCTCCATGGCCACCTCGCCGTGGTAGTCCATCACCACCACACTGCGCAGGGAGGGGCAGTCCGGCAGCAGCGCCAGCACGTCCGCCAGGTATTCCCATCCGCACACGATGCTGGCGAAGGCCCCTTCGTTCACGATGTGCTTGAGGTCCTCGGCGGCCATGCCCACCTGCAGCACGGCCGAGACGGCCCCGGCATAGAGGCAGGCCATGTCGGCCACCACGTAGTCGATGCCGCCGAAGCCGTAGATGCCCACCACCTCCCCGGGCCTGAGGGCGGTGCGCGGGTCCCGCGCCAGGCCGGTGGCCAGCTCCACCGTGCGCTGCCAGAGGGCGCGGTAGCTGATCGCCCGGAACGCCGGCAGGCGGCGCACCACCTGCCCCGCCGGGGTGTCGTCCAGGGCGAAGTCCCGCTCGCCCAGGGCCGGGCGGTCGGCATAGGCCGCGCAAGCCCGTTCGAACACCTGGATGGCGGCCAGGCGGTCGTCCTGCAATGCCTCGATGACGTCGGGCAGGGGCGCGGACTGGCGCAGGGCCGGATCGGATGGGCTGGTTTTTTCGAGCCGCTTCAACGCTTTGGCAAATAGGCCTTCATTTGTGCGTGCCGCCAGCGATGCCGATGGCAGCGTCATCGTATTCATGATTTAGCCTCATAGTAAAAATAAATAACAAAGTGGACTTCAGATCATTTATTTCACGCTCACGGAGCAAACCTAGTTGCAAATTCTCCCCATGTCAAGAAGGTGCCCATCCGCTAGAATGGGGGCATTGCCCAGGAGTTGCTGTGTCCCATTTCAAGGTCATCATCATCGGCACCGGCCCGGCGGGATACACCGCGGGCATCTACGCGTCCCGGGCCAACCTGGCGCCGCTGGTGCTGGAGGGGGCGCAGCCGGGGGGGCAGCTCACCATCACCACCGACGTGGAGAACTACCCGGGGTTCCCCCAGGGCATCATGGGGCCGGCCCTGATGAACGACATGCGCGAGCAGGTGCTCCGGTTCGGGGCGGTGCTCAAGGCCGAGACCGCACTCAAGGTTGATCTTTCCAAGCGGCCCTACCGCGTGGCCAGCGACCAGGGCGAGTACACCTGCGACGCGCTCATCATCGCCACCGGCGCCAGCGCCAAGTGGATGGGCATCCAGAAGGACGAGGAACTCAGCCGCTCCGGCGGCGGGGTTTCCGCCTGCGCCACCTGCGACGGCTTCTTCTTCCGGGGCAAGGAGATCGCCGTGGTGGGCGGCGGCGACACGGCGCTGGAGGAGGCCACCTTCCTCACCAAGTTCGCCTCCAAGGTCACGCTGGTGCACCGCCGGGACCGCCTGCGCGCCTCCAAGGCCATGCAGGAGCGGGCCATGGGCAACCCGAAGATCGCCTTCCACTGGAACGCCGTGGTCACCGACATCCCCACCCAGGAGCAGGTGCTGCCCAGCGGCGAGAAAGTGCGCAAGATCCGGGCCCTGGCCCTCAAGGACACGGTCACCGGCGCCGAGTCGGAACTGCCGGTGGAGGGCCTGTTCGTGGCCATCGGCCACCAGCCCAACACGGCTCTGTTCGCCGGCCAGCTGCCCATGAACGAGGCCGGCTACCTGGAAGTGGAGCCCGGTTCCAGCCGCACCCCGGTGCCGGGCGTGTTCGCCTGCGGGGACGTGCAGGACCATGTGTACCGCCAGGCGGTCACCGCCGCGGGTTCCGGATGCATGGCCGCCATCGACGCCGAGCGCTGGCTGGCCGAGCAGGGGTTGGCGGAGTAAATCATTTCCCAACCGGCGGCGGGCGGTTAAGCTAAGGCGCCCATGAATCTGCTCGCCATCACCCAGCACACCATGCTCCTTGAACGGTTGCGCACTGCCTTCGAGGGGGCGGGGCACACGGTGACCCATGTGCCGGACCACCTGCACGCCCTGGCCTCGGAAGCCTGGCACGGGGCCCACCTGATGCTGGTGGACGCGGCGGGGGAGCCCCTGGACGGCTACCGGCTCTGCCACCTGCTGCGGGCCGAATCCAGGAGCCTGTTCCGGAACCTGCCCATCTTCCTCATCCTCGACCACCCGCCCGCCGAGCTCGACCAGGAAAGGCTCAGGGAGATGGACGGCGACGGGTTCGTGGAGGCGGACGCCTCGATCCAGAACCTGCTGGACGTGCTCGGTCCCCTCATGGAAGGGGCCCTGATGCGGGGCCAGCGGGCCCGGGCCACGCTGCTGGCGCTGGGACTGCCCGGACCGCAGATCGAGCGCATCGCCGAGGTGGTGAAGCACCTGGGCTTCGAACTGCAGGTGGGGAACCGGAAGCAGCTGGCCCGGCTGGTGCGGGAGCTGCATCCACCGATCCTGTTCATGGGACTGGGCCATTCCATCGACAAGGCCCAGGCCACCCTGCAGGGCCTTTCCGAGCTGCCCCGCGCGCCCTACCCCATCCTGGTGGGCGGCCTGCCCTCCGAGGCGGGACAGAGGCGGCTCCTCACCGCGGGGGCCATGGACTGGCTGACCCTGCCCCTCTCCGCCCCCATGATGCTCCACGCGTGCCGCAAGGCCGTGGAATGGACCCACGTCAGGCGGATCCAGGGCGAGTGCCAGGCGCAGATCAAGGACCTGCTGGACCGCAGCAAGGTCCTGGAGCTGGAAACCAGCGCCCTGCGCAACGAGGTGCTCACCGACGCGCTCACCGAGCTGCTCAACCGGCGCGCCTTCACCCAGCACCTGGAGCACGCGGTCAACCAGTGGGAACGCCATCACCGGTCGTTCGTGCTGATCCTGGGCGATCTGGACTACTTCAAGCTGATCAACGACCGCTTCGGCCACCTGGTGGGCGACCAGGTGCTCCGGGCCGTGGCCCAGCGGATCGGGTCCTCCCTGCGCCGTTCGGACCTGGCCTTCCGCATCGGCGGCGAGGAGTTCGCCGTGATCCTCAGCGAGTCCGGCCTGAACGCCGGCGCCGAAGTGGCCGAGAAGATCCGGCGCCGCATCGACGAACTGCCCGTGACCCTGGACTCCGGACAGAACGTCTTCCCCACCATGAGCTTCGGCGTGGGCGCCCCGGACGGAAGCGACGGCGCGGCCCTGTTCGCCCGGGTGGACCAGGCGCTCTACCTGGCCAAGCGCAAGGGCCGCAACCGCATCGAGGTCATTCTAGAATAAGTCCGTCAGGCCGGTCTGGAAAAGGTCGCCCAGGCTGCGCAGGGTGATCACCAGGTCCAGCCGGTCCTCCCTGGAGAGGGAGTTGGGGGCCAGGATGGCCACGTGGGAATAGCGCAGGGATTCCGCCACGCAGGGCTGGACGTAGGCGAGGGTCACCTGGCTGAAGGCGAAGGTCTTCTGGGTGAAGTCGTAGTTGGTGGAGACTTCCAGCCGGACCTGGTCGCTCCAGAGCCGCTGCAGGCCGCCCATCTGGATGCCCTTCTGGCGCACCAGCAGGGTGTTGATGCCGGTGGAGAAGAAGGCGAGGTTGAACTTGGTGCCGTCCACGGCGCTGTAGTCCACCGACACGGCGTTGTCGGAGGTGCTGTCGGACACGTCCGTGCTCTGGTGCAGGCCGATGTGCAGCTTCTCGTTGGGCTCCACGTCCATGTCGTTGTCCAGGGAGCCCCAACTCTTCTGGTACAGGCCGTTGGGCAGGAGGATGGTCCGGGTGTAGTACTTGGTGGAGATCTTCCAGCGCACCAGGTCCAGGAAGGGCAGCCCGGGGCCGGTGCGGCCGAAGAAATGCTGCTTCACGCCCAGTTCCAGGCTCTCCTCGCCGGCCGCGCCGCCGCCCACGCCGGGCTGGGAATCCACCCCGTCGAAGTGCGGCAGGAAGCCCTCCACGGCCGACTTGTTGGTGTCGGTGAGGGCGAAATAGGGCTCGAGCACGTGCTTGACCTCGCCGCCGTAACCGAACAGGTGCACATCCTGGTACACCCGGCCGATGGGCGGGGCGGAGAACTGCAGCCGGGCCGAACCCAGCACCCGGTCCGCGGAGGGGCCGTTGACGATGAAGGGGTTGGCGTTGGCGTTGGTGCCGGCGGTCAGGTTGGCGCCGCTGAGGACGTTGTCGGTGGTGTAGAACGGAGTGCCCAGGGTGGACGAGTAGTGGGTGTAGCGGCCGCCCACCTGGAGGTCGGTGCGGAACGGCCCCCACTGCCCCAGGCGCCCCGCCAGCCGCACGAAAGCGTCCTCCCGCTCCCAGGTGTAGGTGGAGCTCAGCGGCTCGGTGACGGTGTCCGGGTCGAGGTTCAGGTTGTAGCCCAGGCGGCCGGCTCGGGCCCCGGCGTCCAGGTAGAAGGACCCGAAGGGGATGGGATACATGGTGCCCTGGAGGCTGGGCAGGGTGTCCTTCTGCATGGAGGCCGGGAAGGTGCTCGAATAGAGCGGATCGGCGGGGAGGAAATAGGTCTGCTGCTGGGCGGCGGTGAGGTTGAGGCTGCCCCAGGCGAACTTCTTGCCCAGGAAGGTGGAGCTGTCGTAGGTGTTGCTCCCCAGCTTGGCGATGCCGTTGCCGTAGTCGGAGTCCAGCAGGGTGTCCGAGGCGCGGTTGATGTCGGCCGTGAACTGCCAGCCGTCCTCCCGCTGCCAGAGCTCCTTGGCGTTGAATTCGTAGCGGTGCAGCCCGTCGGTGCGCTGGTGGATGTACTCCCCGGAGATTTCGCCCTTGTGGGTGGGCTCGGGATTCCAGCGGAGATCGGCGGCCCACAGGGTCCCTTCCTGGGTGAAATATTCGGGGGTGATGGTGGCGTCCGCGCTCTTGCCCAGCACCTGGTAGTAGGGCACGGCCAGGGAGGCCCCGGTGGGGCCGGAAAAGGACATGGAGATGGGCAGCACGCCCGAGGTGCGCTCCGCCTTGGCCGGGTAGATGGCGTAGGGGAGGTAGTAGTAGGTCGGCAGGTTGAACACCCAGATCCACAGGTTGTGCAGCCGCGCGTAGTGGTCCAGGTCCACCGTCAGCTTGGACACCAGGGCCTTCCAGCCCGGCTTCTCCTGGGGGCAGGGGCTCAGTACGACCTTGTCGAACTCCCAGTGCTGCAGGGTGTTGAACTCCACCTTGTCTGAGCGCAGCAGCCAGGTGGGGGGCAGTTCCAGTTCCACGCCGTAGGCTTCGCCGATGCGCCGGGCCCAGTCCATCTTGAGCCGCTCGCAGCGCAAGCGGATGCCCGGGCCTTCGAGGCGGATGTGCCCCTCCGCCTCCACCTGGCCGGTGGCCGTGGAGTACTGGATCCGGTCCGCCAGGAGCATCAGGTCCTTGCTCTCCACGGCCCCATCCACCAAGGTCCAGCCCTCCGGGCTCTCCTTCGCGTTCTTGCCCCGGAGCCGGATGGGCTCCTTGGGGGCGCCCCCGTTGTCCAGGGGCTCCGGCCGGAACGGCAGCATCTCCCCCATGGGCGGTCCGGGGGGGCCACCCCCGTCCAGGGGCGGCAGCGGCGGCAGGGCCTGCCCGGCCAGCACCAGCGGGAGGGCCCCCAGCGCCAGGGCCCTTCCGGCTCTCAGCCAGCCGGGGCGAGCAATGGATGGCTGGGAGCCCATGGTGGCGGGTTCAGGTTATTTCTTGCGAGACTTCGACGGTGCGGCAGCGGGTGCCACCGCCTCCAGTTCGGCCTTGGCCGCCTTGGGCTTGGGCCCGCGCCTGGGGGCGGCCGGGGGAAGCTCGGCGTCCGCGACCAGGACCGGGGCGGCCAGCGGCGTCTTCCTGGGCCGGCCCCGCTTCGCCTTCGGCGGTTCCGCGGCGTCGGCGCCGGGTGTGGGCAGGACGTCTTCCTTCGCGCTTGCGCTGGTCAGCCGGGGCCGGGGCGAGGGGGTGAGCATGTCCGCCACCAGGTCGGCGGTGAGCAGGATCGGGGTGGGCTCCGGCGCGGGGACGAAGACCGGGGCCGGGAAGAAATCCTCCGGGACGGACGCCTCACGGACGGGGGCCTCCGGGACGAATGCCTCGGAAACGGGGGCCTCCGCTGCGGGAGCGTTCCCGGCCGCGGCGGGCTTCCGGTGGCCTCTGCCCCGGCGCGGGCCGGGGGCGGGCGTTTCCGCCGGCTCCGCCGGGGCGTCGTCGACTTCCTCCCCCAGGGGCTTGGCGCTCTCGAACAGGGCGCGCAGGCGCTCCCGCTCGTCCAGGGCGGCGCGCTGGGCGTCCCGGCGCTCGTACTTGATCTCGGCTTCGGTGGACTCGCGGGCCGGGGCCGGGGTCCTGCGCCCTTCCTCGCCCAGGGCCTTCTCGAAGGAGATGGGGCTGTCGCCGCTGAGGACCACGGTCTCCTCTTCCGGCTCCAGATGCTTTTCGCGGCCGGTGCGCGCGGGGGCCTTCTCGGCCTCGCCCTCCTCCGCCCGCTCGATCTCCGCGGCCATCTCGCCGAAGGGGATCTCCGGGTCGGCCACGATGACGATGCGGGAATCGTAGACGTCCTCCAGGGTGGTGAGGTCCTTGCGCTTCTGGTTGAGCACGGACATGGCGATGGCGGGCATGAGCTTCACCCGGATCTCGGCGATGGCGTCGCGACTGAGGATGGCCTTGATCCGGCGCACCACGCTGAGTACCAGGGCCTCGATGCTCTTGACCTTGCCGGTGCCCTGGCAGGTGGGGCAGGCCTCGTGGGTGACGTTCTGCAGGGAGGGGCGCAGCCGCTGCCGGGTCATGACCAGCACGCCGAAGCGGTTGATCTTTCCCACCTCCATGCGCGCCTTGTCTTCCTTGAGGCAGTCCACCAGCTTCTCGGCCACCATGCGGTTGTTGCCTTCCCGCTTCATGTCGATGAAGTCGATCACCACGAGCCCGGCCAGATCCCGCAGCCGCAGCTGCCGGGCGGCCTCCTCGGCGGCCTCCATGTTGGTCTTGAAGGCCATGTCCTCGACGTTGTCGCCGGTGGTCTTGCCGGAGTTCACGTCGATGGCCACCAGGGCCTCGGTCTGGTCGATGGCCAGGGCGCCGCCGGAAGGCAGGGGCACCTTGCGCCCGTAGATCCGGTCGATCTGCTCTTCGGTGGAGAACTTGGAGAACAGGGGCTTCTTGCCGATGTAGTGCTTGAGCACCCCCTGGTGCTGGGGCATGGTGCGCTTGAAGAAGGTCTGGGCGGCGTGGAAGGTCTCCAGGTCGTCGATGTGGACTTCCTCGATGTCGGCGGTGAAGGCGTCCCGCAGGGTGCGGGTCACCACGTCGTCCTCCTGCCACGCCAGGCCCGGCCCCTGGCGGTGCTTGTAGCGGGCCTGGACCTCCTTGTAGGTGTCCAGGAGGTAGTCCAGGTCGCGCTGGAAGTCCTCCTTGGTCACGCCCAGGGAGGCGGTGCGGACGATCACCCCGAAATTCCTGGGAATGTCCAGCTCGTCGATGAGGTGCTTGAAGTGCTCGCGCTCCTCCCGGGATTCGATCTTGCGGCTGATGCCGTTGATGGGGTTGCCCGGTGTGAGCACCAGGTAGCGGCCGGGCAGGGAGATCTGGGCGGTCATCATGGCGCCCTTGCTGCCCAGTTCCTCGCGCACCGCCTGCACCATGATCTCCTGGTCCCGGTTCAGCAGGTCCTGGATCCGGCCCCGGCGGCCGTCGGCGCTCACCAGGTCCTTGGGCAGCTCGCCAATGGGCAGAAATCCGTTTTTCTGGCTGCCGTAGTGGATGAACGCGGCCTGGAGGCTCTGGTCCACCCGCACCACCTTGGCCTTGTAGATGTTGCCCTTGATTTTCTCGTTATGGACGAACTCGATGTCGAAATCCGAGAGCACGCCGTCCAGGAGGGTCGCCACACGGATTTCTTCTGAATCCGTGGCATTGATGAGCATAGTTTTTCTGGCCAAACGAGATCTCCTCGATAAAAAGCCTCTCCGCGCTCGAGCGGGCGGCCTTTTCTTGAATTAGGGATGGGGGGGTTGGATTTTGGATGGGTTTTCGATCAATCAGGAATGTTGGGGGCGGGACGGGCCTGGTTTCACAGGGATCATCCCAAGATGGATCTTATGGGCCAGTTGGACGCGGCACGGTGCCGGTCGGCCCTGGTTCACGGCTCATTATCCCAGGCTCGGGCACTCCCCACAAGGGGCATTGCGCGGGGACGACGGCCGAATTTACTTGGAATTTACCAAAAGGGCGTAAAAGATTGAAGGGGCGGGCGTGTCGGCCTTGATCCTGATATCGGCAACTTGATCAGCGGGGGCACCGGTCCATCATGCGGCATTTCGACTTTGAATTGCGTGATCTCAAGTTCGGCATCTTGGCCATGGCCGGGCAGGTGGAGGAGATGATCACGCTCACTGAGCAGGCCCTGCTGGAGCGGTCGGTGCCTAAGGCGGAGCGGGTGTCCGAGCTGGACCGCGGGGTGGACCTGGCGGAACTGAAACTGGACCAGGTCTGCATCGACCTGCTGGCCCTGCGGGCGCCGTTCGCCTCTGACTTGCGGCTGATCGCCTCCACCCTCAAGATCATCCCGGAACTGGAGCGGATCGCCGACCACTGCTGCAACATCGCCCGGCGGGCCGTGATCCTGAACATCCAGCCGCCGGTGCCCCTGGGCGACGCCCTCACCCGGCTGGGGGCGGCCACCCACTCCATGGTGCGCCGGGCGGTGGACGCCTTCCTCAACGGCGACAGCGCCCTGGCCCGGGAAGTGATCCTGGCCGACCACCCGGTGGACGCCTTGTACACCCAGCTGTTCGCCGACCTGCTGGAGGGCATGCTGGCAGACCCTCTGTGCATCGAGCGGTCGACCCACCTCATCATCGTGATCAAGAACTGGGAGCGCATCGCCGACCAGGCCACCAACATCGCCGAAGAGGTCCTTTACATCCTCGAAGGGGTCAATGTCAAACACCGGCAGATCCAACCCTCCGGCCACCAGCCGGACTGACCGCCGAGGCCCGGGACCAGAACGAAGTTACACGTTTGTCACACGAACAGGCCCCCCCGGTCACACCTCTTCTTCAGGCTGGACTCATGAAGGAGAAACATATGACATCCAGAACATTTATCCGCGCCGGCCTGGCCGCGCTCCTGATGGCCCCGCTCGCCTTTGCCCAGACCATCAGCGTCTCGGGCGCCGGCGGAACCTTCATCTACCCCTTGGCTTCCAAGTGGTTCCACGAATACAACGTCCTTCATCCCAATATCCAAATCAATTATCAGTCAATCGGTTCTGGCGGCGGCATTCGCCAGTTCTCGGTGGAACGCACCGTGGACTTCGGCGAAACCGACGGGCCGATGAACGACCAGCAGCTCGGCGAAGCCAAGATCAAGCCCATCATGCATCTGCCCTTGGCCCTGGGCGGCGTGGTGCCCATCTACAACCTGTCCGTCCACGGCCTCCGGTTCTCCGGCGAGACCCTCGCCAACATCTACCTGGGCAAGGTGGTCATGTGGGACGACGCGGCCATCGCCAAGGACAACCCGGGCGTGAAGCTCCCCGCCGAGCCCATCAACATCGTCCACCGCGCCGACGGCTCGGGCACCACCTACACCTGGGTGGACTTCCTCTCCAAGGTCTCCCCTGATTTCCACAAGAAGATCGGCGTCGGCACCTCGGTCACCTGGCCCGTGGGCCTGGGCGGCAAGGGCAACGAAGGCGTCGCCGGCCTGGTCCGGCAGACCCCCGGCGCCATCGGCTATGTGGAACTGATCTACGCTCTGCAGAACAAGATCGCCTATGCCCCAGTGAAAAACACCGCCGGCGAATACGTGAACGCCAGCCTGGAAACGGTGTCCGCCGCGGCCGCCACCGCCCAGATCCCCGCCGACTACCGGGTCTCCATCACCAACCCTCCCGGCAAGGGCGCCTATCCCATCTCCACCTTCACTTGGATCCTCGCCTCCCCCGCCCTGCCCGACCAGACCAAGAAGAAAGCCATCCACGATTTCCTCGTCTGGGCACTCACCAAGGGGCAGAGCTACTCCAAGGACCTGGGCTACGCGCCTCTGCCGAAGAAGCTGGTGGACCGCGAGCTGAAAGACGTTGCCAAGCTGCAGTAGGTGATAATTGATTAATGCAGAACCGGAAGGCCGCCAAGGCGCGGCCTTCCATTGTGAAGAGAAGGCCTCATGGACCTCCCCACAACTGAAAAGCCAGGATCCCGCTCCCCTGGACCGGTGGCGCCGCCCAAGGCCCCGACCCATGCCATGCCGCCCCTGAGCCTTTCCGCCCGCGTTCCGGACGCGGACGCGCCGCCGCCCGTGCCCGAGGAGCCACGAAGACCCTTGGCCACCCGTTTTCCCAAGCGGTCCTCGGGCCGGACGGCCGACCTGATCTTCCGCCTGGCCACCGGCGCCTGCGCGGCCGCGGTCGCCGGGCTGATCGTGGTGGCGATCGTGTTCATGGTCCGCGGCTCGATTCCCGCCTTCAAGGACCATGGCCTGGGCGCCATCCTTTCGCCGGAATGGGATCCCACCAACCAGAAATACGGCGCCCTCACCTTCCTGTTCGGGACGGCCTATACCAGCCTGATCGGGATGATGATCGCCCTGCCCCTGGGGGTGCTCACCGCCGTGGCGCTGGTGGAGATCCTGCCCCACTCGCTGTCCAAGGTGATTTCCCTGGCCGTGGAACTGCTGGCGGCCATCCCCTCCGTGCTGCTGGGCCTCTGGGGCATCTTCACCCTGGTGCCCTTGGTGCGCTCCTTTGAGGTCTCCATCTACAAGTCCCCGCTCGGGCTGAAGAACATCCCGATCTTCTCCGGCTCCCCCATGGGGGTCGGCTTCCTGGCCGCGGGACTGCTGCTGGCGATCATGGCCCTGCCCTTCATCCTTTCGGTCACCCGGGAGGTGCTGCTGCAGGTGCCGGTGTCCCAGCGGGAGGCGGCCTACGCCCTGGGCGCGACCCGTTGGCAGGCCATCTATAATTACATCCTGCCGTACAGCTGGAAGGGCATCTTCGGGGCCGGGCTGCTGGGGCTGGCCCGGGTGCTGGGGGAAACCATGGCCGTGACCATGGTCATCGGCAACACGCCGCAGATCAAGGCCTCGCTGTTCGCTTCCGGCTACACGCTGGCCTCGGTCATCGCCAACGAGTTCACCGAAGCCCCCTCGATCCTGGCCATCAGCGCCCTCATCAGCCTGGGCCTGATCCTCCTGGTGGTTTCCATCCTGCTCAACGCCGCGGCCCGGCTCATGCTCATCTACCTGGGCCGGGGCTCCAGCAGCCCCCGGGAGGCGAAATGAACCGCGGCCACGTCTACCGCAAGATCCTGGGCCGCATCATGGAAGGCGTCTGCCTCGTGGCAGCCGTCATCGCCGTGCTCCCGCTCTTCACCTTCCTCTGGCACCTGTTCGCCCAGGGCTTCTCTTCCTTGAGCTTCTCCATGTTCACCCAGCTGCCCATGCCGCCCGGGGAACTGGGGGGAGGCATGAAGAACGCCATTCTGGGCTCGGTGCTGGTGGTGGGCCTGGCCACCGTGGTGGGCATCCCGGTGGGCATCGGCGCGGCCATCTTCATGACCGAGTTCGCCGGCCCCACCATCGCCTCCGCCCTGCGCTTCGCCTGCGATGTGCTCTCCGGCATCCCCTCCATCGTCATGGGCCTGCTGGCCTACCAGATCGTGGTGGTGCCCATGCACCACTTCTCGGCGGTTTCCGGCTCAGTGGCCCTGGCCTTCATCATGCTGCCGGTGGTGGTCATCACCACCCAGGAAATGCTCTACCTGGTGCCGCACAGCCTGCGCGAAGCCGGGCATGCCCTGGGCATACCCACCTGGCGCATCGCCTCCTCCATCATCCTGCGCGCGGCCGCCCCGGGCGTCCTCACCGGCATGATCCTGTCAGTCTCCCGCATCGCCGGGGAAACCGCGCCGATGCTATTCACCGCCTTCGGCAACCCGTACCTGAGCCTGGATCCCAAGTCCCCCATCTCCACCCTGCCGCACATGATCTTCAACTACGCCATCAGCCCCTATGACGATTGGCACCGCCTGGCCTGGGGCGGGGCCCTGCTCCTGGTCCTCGGTATCCTGGGGGCCACCCTGCTAAGCCGGTTCATCCTCTGGTGGCACCAGAGGAGCCTCAACACCTGAACAGGAACCCTCATGCTCGCATGCAAAGACCTCAAGATCGACTTCGACAAGAAAGTGGTGCTCAAAGGCGTGAGCCTCCATTTTCCGGCCAACAAGATCTCCGCCATCATCGGCCCGTCCGGGTGCGGCAAGTCCACGCTCCTGCGCGCCTTCAACCGGATGCATGACCTCACCCGGGGCGCCCACGTGACCGGGTCGGTGACCCTCAACGGCCAGGAGATCTACACCCCCGGCGAGGATCCGGTGCTGGTCCGGCGCCGGATCGGCATGGTCTTCCAGAAGCCCAATCCCTTCCCCACCCTGTCCATCTTCGAGAACACCATCTCCGGGCTGCGCCTGTCCGGGGAGCGCAACAGCGCCCGCCTGAAGGATGTCGCCGAGCAGTCCCTCATGGACGCGGCGCTCTGGGACGAGGTCAAGGACCGGCTCAGGAGCAACCCCACGACCCTCTCCGGCGGCCAGCAGCAGCGCCTGTGCATCGCCCGGGCCCTGGCCGTGAACCCCGAAGTGCTGCTCATGGACGAGCCGTGCTCGGCCCTGGATCCCATCGCCACCGCCAAGATCGAGGAGCTGATGTTCCGCCTGCGCGAGCGGCTCACCCTGGTCATCGTCACCCACAACATGCAGCAGGCCGCCAGGGCCAGCGATCTCACCGCCTTCCTCTGGATGGGCGAACTGGTGGAAGCGGGCGACACCGAAATGATCTTCACCTCGCCCAAGAAATCCATGACCGAAGACTACATCACCGGGAGGTTTGGTTGATGCTGCGCCACTTTGACGCCGAATTGAGGGACCTGAAGTTCAGCCTGCTGGCCATGGCCGGGCAGGTGGAGGAGATGCTGCACCTCACCCAGCAGTCCCTCTCCGAGCGCTCCAACCACAAGGCCGAAAAGGTCTCCCAGCTGGACAAGTACGTGGACGAGGCCGAGTTGAAGCTGGACCAGGCCTGCATCGACCTCCTGGCCCTGCGCGCCCCGTTCGCCTCCGACCTCAGGCTCATCGCCTCCTCCCTCAAGATCGTCCCGGAACTGGAGCGGATCGGCGACCACTGCTGCAATATCGCCAGGCGCGCCCTGATCCTGAACGTCCAGCCCTCCGTGCTCCCGGGCGACGACCTGGAGCGCCTGGGCGCCGACACCCAGTCCATGGTGCACCGGGCCATGGACGCCTTCATCAACGGGGACCCGGACATGGCCCGGGCGGTGATCGCCGAGGACGACCGGATCGATGCCCTGTATCTGCATATCTTCAGCGAACTGCTGCGGGGCATGCTGGGGGACCCCCTCTGCATCGAGCGCTCCAGCCACCTGATCATCGTCATCAAGAACTGGGAGCGCATCGCCGACGTGGCCACCAACATCGCCGAGGAGGTGCTTTTCATCCTCGAAGGCGTCAATGTTAAGCACAGCTACCTGCAGGCCCCCAACCCCTGACCCACCCCTGGAGCATCGATGCCTCATCTCCTTCTGCTTGAAGACGATACGGACATCCGCATGGGGCTGGAGCAGCACCTGAAGCGGGAAGGCTTCTCCCTGAGCTCCTTCGAGAACGGCCGGGACGCCTTGAAGTGCATCGGCCTTTCCGCCGCCGGCCAGTCCCCGCGGCTGGACGTGGCGCTGCTGGACCTGACCCTGCCCGACATGGACGGCCTGGACGTGCTCCGGGCCATCCGGGCCAGCGCCCAGTACCGCTCCCTGCCCGTGGTCCTGGTCACCGCCCGCAACGAGGAGATCGACCGGGTGCTGGGGCTGGAGCTGGGGGCGGACGACTACATCTCCAAGCCGTTCTCCTCCCGGGAGCTGGTGGCCCGGATCCGGGCCATCCTGCGCCGGGCCGCGTTCATCGACCAGACCGACCAGACCCAGCAGCTCCAGTTCGGCCCCATCAGCCTGGACCTGGACATGCACACCGCCCGGGTGGCCGGGGAGTCCCTGGACCTCACCCGCCGGGAATTCGAGCTGCTGGCCTATTTTCTCCAGAACCCCAGGCGGGTGCTGAGCCGGGAAAAGATCCTGCAGCAGGTTTGGGGCCTGGAATACCTGGGGGAAAGCCGCACCATCGACGCCCACGTGCGCCGGGTCCGGTCCAAGCTGGGCGACGCGGCGGCGCTGATCGAGACGGTGGTGGGGGTGGGCTACCGCATGGGAAGCGTGGACTAGCGTGATTTGAACTAGGCCCCCCGGCCAGACCAAGGCACAATGGAGCCATTGGCTTGCTGGGAGTTTCAATGTCTTTAAATTCACTGATCGCTTGGCTCAAACCCAGGGAAATGGTCTTTTTCGACCTGCTGGAACGTTCGGTCGCCAACCTGCTGGAGACCTCCCGCCTGTTCGAACGGGAATTCGTGTCCCGGGATCAGACTGGGCAATGGCACGACATGCGCCGGCGGATGAAGGACCTGGAGCATGTGGGCGACGAGATCACCCACGAAATCGTCGACCGCCTGAACCGCACCTTCGTGACGCCCCTGGAGCGGGAGGACATCCTGGCCCTGGCCCACGCCCTGGACGACGTGGTGGACTGCCTGGACGGCGTCTCCGAACGGCTGGTCCTGTACAAGGTCACCGCGGTGATGCCCCTGGCCGCCCAGCTGGCCCACCTGGTGGTGCTGGGCAGCGAGGAGCTGGTGCCGCTCATCGCCAGCCTGCGCAACATGTCCAACACCCGGGCCATCAACAGCCAGATCCAGGCCTGCATGGAACTGGAGAACCAGGCCGACGCGGTATTCCACCACGCCCTGGCCGAGATCTTCGAGGATCCCAAGGATCCCATCGAGCTGATCAAGTGGAAGGAGATCCTGG
>Ga0302320_10009885_pt1 | contig 20440 bp, 17 predicted proteins | sample Bog_T0_3_FD_202130 | JGI IMG/M metagenome (GOLD analysis project Ga0302320, IMG submission 202130) | Peat permafrost microbial communities from Stordalen Mire near Abisko, Sweden - Bog_T0_3 | ecosystem: Environmental > Terrestrial > Soil > Wetlands > Peat | place: Sweden: Abisko, Stordalen Mire...
AACCAGCGCTTCCAGTTCCTTCCTCTGCACCTCGTTCAAAGCGAGCGGAGCCGCCGTGGTGAACATAATCGAGCATAGAATAATCTCGGCTCATTGTAAATAATTATATGAGACAGGACACTAGCTCAAGCAACGTCTTCGGATAATCCTCGTCCATGGCCCAAAACACTATATCTTGGGGTTGGTGGCGTCAAGTAAATACCCCTATCTGGGAATTTATCCTCCGCGTTCCAGCCCCAGACGGGAGCGAGTTCATTTCGGACCTCCGAACGATTTTCGCGAGCTCGCCAAAAGCCGTTGAAGACCAGGGAGAAACTGCCGATACGAGTATGATAGGAGTTGAAGATGCGGAGACTGACCATGATCACGGAGTCAACCCAGAGGAACACAGCGCAGTCGGAGCAGGCTGAACGGGAGAACAGTTCCCGGACCTTCGAACGCCGCCTGCGTGAATTGCGTGAACGTGAAGCAGCAGAAGAACGCGCTCGTCAAGAACATTTTCGCCGACGCCTGGAGCGAGGCGGTTAGTTCCTGAAGCTCCGGAATGCATTACCCATGGGATCCATCGCCCGATGGATCCCATTCCTTTTCCCCTCCCCCAAGTCCATGCCGTAGAATTCTTTCTGGCGCACTGACCGTCTTACTATCGAGGTGCAATCGATGCGTTTTCCTGTACTTGCCGCTGTTTTCCTCGGCATGGCCACCGTTGCCGTCGCTCCAATCGCCGCGCAAACCCTGTCGGCAACCGCCCCCACCACCGCCCCCTGGGATTACGAAGGCAAGCGCGGCACATTCAACTGGGGCAAACTCGACCCCGCCTACAAAGCCTGTTCGCAGGGCCACCAGCAGTCGCCCATCGACATTCGCGGAGCCAAGCTCAACAAGTCGCTGCAGCCCATCGAATTTCATTACATGGCCGGCCCGGTCACCCTTGAGAACATCGGCAACACCGTCCGGGTCTACCCCCAGCCGGGCAGTTACATCGTCGCCGGCGGCGTCCGCTATGACCTGGTCCAGTTCCACTTCCATCATCCCGGCGAGGAAGCGGTGAACGGCAAGCTGACCGACATGGACATCCACCTCGTCCACAAGAGCGCCGACGGCCGGCAGGCGGTCATTGCAATCCGTCTCAGTGAAGACATTGCCACCCCGCCCAACGCCGTCCTCTCCGCTCTGTGGCCGCATCTGCCCAAAACGCCCGGCGCATCGGAAAAGATCACTGAGTCGGTCAATCCCGGCGGCCTTCTCCCTGAAGACCGCGGCTACTGGACATACATGGGCTCGCTCACCGCCCCGCCATGCACCGAAGGCGTGCGCTGGTTCATCTTCGAGCAGGAGATCACCATGAGCCGCGACCAGCTTCGCGCGTTCGGCTTACTGTACAAAATCAACTCCCGCCCCCTGCAGGACGCACACGGCCGCCGCATCGAAGCCAACGAGTAAATCCCACGGACAGAGAGTGCCGCGATGCACATTCCAGCTCGGATAGAATCTCGCCCTTCTGTGACCGGGACGATCATTCTGCCGGTCATTGCGGCACTGCTTGCGGGGATGACTGCAGCCTCTGCGCAACAAAAACCAACCATCGCGGGCGACTACACCGCAACAGTCGATCCCTCCTTCACTCTCAGGCTGCACCTGAAACTCTCCGCGGACAGCGTGGTCACCGGCAGCATCGATATTCCAGATGAATATGAAGTGGGTGACGCGCTCAAAGGCATTCGTTTCGATGGCCACACCCTCAGATTCAGCGTCACCGGGCATACCGGCTTCTGGGAGGGTACCTTTGCCGCCGACGGAAACTCCCTGAACGGAAAATGGAGCGAGGAGGGATACTTAACCCCTGAATTATTCACCCGCGACACTCCTCCTCTTCAAGGGGCCAAGCCTTCACCGGTTGACGGCATCTGGTTAGGCACGCTGCCTGCGGGCAATGCCCCCGTACGCATCCAGCTTATAGTGAAGAGTGACCCTACCGGCCGAATCTCCTGCACAATGGACAGCCCCGACCAAAGGGTAATGGGCATGCCGTGTGCGCATGTCCTCTTGAGCGGTGACAGTTTCTCGTTCGATATTCCGGTGCTCTCCGCGCAATGGAGCGGCAAGCTTGCAGAGAATGGCAAGACGCTCACGGGCACTTTAACCAAGGACGCCGCCATGCCACTGATTTTTCAAAGGCAGTCGGCCGCGTTGCCCGCCACCGCCAAACCAGCACCGATCTACGACGCGGCGCTCCCTCCAGTCGATGCAGCCAGCTTGCAATCGGTCCTGGATCGCGACCTTTCTGAACAGCTAAAGAGCGGAATGCTGGCGCCGGGAACCGGGGTCGGCGTCTCGATCGGCGTTGTGGTTCACGGAGTCGCGCGCGTCTTCACTTACGGATCTGCCAAGACCGACTCGATCTTCGAGATCGGCTCAACAACCAAGACCTTCACCGGCCTCCTATTGGCGCAGATGGCCACGCAAGGAGGCACCAAACTCGACGAGCCGGTTCGTGACTTGCTGCCGCCAGGGACAGTGGCAAAGCCGGTTGGCGCGGAGATCACGCTGCTCGACCTGGTAACGCGACGCTCGGGACTGCCCAGGCTTCCCTCGAACATGAGGGTGACTGACGCGCAGAACCCTTATGCCGACTACCATACAGCCGACCTCTATGCGTTCTTGAGAACGAACGGGGTCACCAGGATCTCACCGGACAGCAGCAATCCGCCGTTCAGCGACCTCGGTTTCGGATTGCTTGGGCAGGCTTTGGCCAATCGGGCCGGCATCTTTTATTCAGATCTTCTGCAAGAAGAAGTCTGTGCCCCACTCGAGCTGAAGGACACCACCATCGCGCTTTCGCCCGCGCAACAGCTTCGATTTCTGCCCGGGACCAACGGCGCCGATCATCGCCGGGCTCATCCTTTGGACTTCGACGCAATGGCCGGAGCAGGAGCCATCCGCTCGACCGCTGGAGATATGCTCGCCTATCTGGAAGCAAATCTGCATCCGGAGAATCTCAAACCGGTTGTGGATTCAAAGGCCGCGTCTTCGATCGCCTCCGCACTCAAGCTCTCCCACCAGCTTCAAGGCGACGATATCCGGCCGGGAACGCGTATCGCCCTCGCCTGGCTCTATCAAACGAATACCGGTAATTATTGGCATGATGGCGCCACCGCGGGGTTCAGCTCCTACGTCTTCTTCAACCCCCAGCGCGATTACGCAGCTATCGTATTGCTGAATGCTTCCCCTCAAGTCGATGACAGTCTCGTGGACCGCTTGGGCGAACACATAAGCGAGCGTTTTGCCGGCCTGCCTGCCATCTCCCTCGCCCCATAGCACGTCTTTTCAAACCTCGCGGTGCGACTTACATCGCGAATGCACTCCATGCCGAACTCCCACCAAAGACTTGAACCTTGCGAGCATCCCCTGGCGCGGGAATATCATCACGGCATCACACCTGAGCACGTCAAAGAGATCATGCTCCGCCGCCTACCTGCTGCGGAGCAGTAAGCTATTCCCTATTCCCTATTCCCTAGTCCCTCGCACCCTCCATCTGCTACCCTTGCCTGTTTTGATCTATCCGCAGAACGGCAGGTGCAATCATGGGTTTCAAGTTCCAGAACTTCGACTTTCTTCATCTCGATTCCAGCTTCAATGAAGACGAACTCCTCGTCCGCCGCACAACTCGCGATTTCGTCGAAGACAACATCGTCCCCATCATCGAAGACTGCTTCCGCGAGGGCCGCTTCCCGCGTGAACTCGTTCCCCTGATGGGAGAACTGGGCTTCTTCGGCGCCAACCTGGAGGGCTACGGCTGCGCCGGCATGTCCAACGTCGAGTACGGCCTCGTCACGCAGGAGCTGGAGCGCGGCGACTCCGGCCTGCGCAGCTTTGTCAGCGTCCAGTCGGCTCTGGTCATGTATCCCATCTTCACCTTCGGTTCCGAGGAGCAGAAGAATACCTGGCTGCCGGCCCTGGCTAGCGGTGAGAAACTGGGCTGCTTCGGCTTGACAGAGCCCGGATTCGGCTCAAATCCGGGAGGCATGACCACCACCGCCCGCAAATCTGGCGACGAGTACATTCTTAACGGCGAAAAAATGTGGATCACTTCCGGCACCATCGCCGACGTGGCCATCATCTGGGCCAAAGTTGAAGACGAGGACAATAAAGTCCGCGGCTTTCTTATCGAAACCGACCGCCCCGGCTTCCGCGCCTTCGATGTCCACGGCAAATGGAGCCTGCGCGCCTCCGTCACCAGCGGCCTTTCCATGCAGGAGGTCCACATTCCCGCCGCCAATCTCCTACCCAAAACCGGCGGCCTCAAGAGCCCGCTCATGTGCCTCAACCAGGCGCGCTACGGCATCAGTTGGGGCGCCATCGGCGCAGCCATGTCCTGCTACGACACCGCACTCCAATACGCCAAGGCCCGCAAACAATTCCACGGACAACCCATCGCCGGCCACCAGCTTATCCAGGAAAAACTTGTATGGATGGCCTCGGAGATTTCAAAGGCGCAATTGCTCTCATTGCATGTGGGCCGGTTGAAAGATTCAGGAAAAGTGGGACACCAGCACATCTCCATGGCCAAGCGGAACAACGTCTGGATGGCTCTCGAAACTGCACGAATGGCCCGCGACATCCTCGGCGCAAATGGAATCACCGAAGACTACCCCATCATGCGCCACATGATGAATCTGGAATCCGTGAAGACCTATGAAGGCACCCACGACATCCACGCGCTCATCCTCGGCCAGCACCTCACCGGCATTGCCGCGTACTAACACACAAGAAACCTGGGTGCCCCAGATCTCGATTTTGAGATCTGGGAGAGCACGAACCTCAATGCATATCTACGGAGCACAAACCAGCGGCGTATCCCTCGAAGGAATAGGTCGGATTGGAATCTGAACCAGCCCCGCTCCGGGGCCGATCATTCCCGGCTCGACCCTTTGATTCAAGTCGATCGGCGCATGAGAGAGGACAGCGCATTTCTTTTCCAATCCGCAACCACAAGTGGCGCAGAAAACCTCGTGCGTATCTTTCGATTTCAGGATCTCAATCCAAGGTCTCTCGCAATACACAGTGCGGTTGCGTCCCGTGTTCTTGGCCCGGTAGAGAGCCACATCGGCAACTGCAATCATATTCCGGGCTGACCTGTCCTCCGACCCCACCGAAATGGCGCCGAGGCTGATGCTGATCGGAATCTCAACCGTGCCGACAGCAATTGGGTTGCTGGCGACGGCCACGCGAATGTTTTCGGCAATTCTGCAGAGCTGCTCCCTGTTGCAGTCAGGAAACACGATGAGAAACTCCTCGCCGCCATATCGGCCAACCACATCGTAGGACCGCACCGCACGCTTCAAACGGTTCGCCGTCTCCTTCAGCGCCAGGTCTCCAGTCAAGTGCCCATACGTGTCGTTGACTGCCTTGAAATGGTCCAAATCGAGGATCAACAGCCCGGTCGGAGTCTTCACGCGGGAGGCGCGATCTAGTTCCCGCTGAAACAGTTCCAGCAGGGCCGCGCGATTCCACAGTCCGGTGAGCCCGTCCTTTGTGGCTTGATCGAGAAGATTTTCGCGGGCCTGGATCAGGCTATCCTGCAGCGAGAGAATGCGGCTCGCCGCGGCCAGGCGGGCTTTCAATTCGTCTTTGCCGAATGGCTTGACGAGATAGTCGTCGGCGCCCGATTCCAATGCATGCCCTATGTCGTGCTTCTCGCACTTATCCGTAGTCAGCAGAATGTAATGATAATAGTCGCGTTGTTCGCGGCGTAACCTGCGGGATAGCTCAACGCCCGCGATCTCCGGCATCGTCCTATCCATGATGACCAGCTCGGGCGGACATTCCTGCTGCAGAATATCCCAGGCTTCAATGCCGTCCCTGGCAATTACAACCTGGTAGTCCCAACTCTGGAGCCAATCCTCGATCGTCTCGCGAAATTCCGAATCGCCTTCGGCAACAAGCACGCGCCTGCGCGAGTTTCCTGAGGGCCCGGAACGAAGCGTGCCCGCCGCTGGAGACGTCAGATGATCCGTTGATTCCGCTGGACGCGCCTTCGCCCATGCTGTGCGAGCAACAAGCTTGGCGCTCGTCTGCGAATGAATCCCTCTCAGCGTCTGCGTGCCACGCGTATCCGCATCGGTCACGCCGGCTATTTCAAGCGGCGCATTCTTCGAAGCAAACAATGGTGGCGCTTCAATCCGCGCGTTGCTTAATTCACCAACATGAGGGTCGGCGAATCGCCTTTCCCGCTTGATCCCCATCCAGTTGTCGCCTTCCTGACGCTGGACTCGAAAGCATATGGGTTGTATGGTCTGCGTCGTACTTCGGGTGATGCACGAATCGGGCCAAACAGGGAGCGAGAGAATTTGAAATCCATTTTTTGCTGATCCTAAAGCGTTTACAAGCCGCAATAATCTCTACTATGCATGAAAATGAGGTGAATATTAGAGGAGCTCAGACGGAAACTCCGACGCCGGCCCCCCGAAGATTATTTTTCGTTAATTTCATCTCACGAACAGGCGGAAGAAGACAACTCACTCGTATCCCCTTTGCATTAGCGTACTCAAACAAAAGTGCCAGTCTTGCACGGTCAGTTTGGTGCTCGGCATGCAACTGGATCAGAGTCGGAGGTACACCATGCGCAAAAAAACGAGGTCCATTCGAAAGCGTGCGGATGAGTCTGCCAGGCTCTCCAATCGCGTTCGCCTGAACGTCAATGTTCATTTCGACCTGGGAGAACCACAGAACCTTGTCGATGGAATCCCCGACCTGAAATTCAGAGTGGGCAGCCTCCGATCTCAAGGCAAAGCCGCGTCCCGGATCTCGCCGCCTTCGCGCTCCCGTACCGCACTGACTGTGGCTGGTGGCGGCATTCAAACATCCCTGCGCCTGAGCGGGCCAAGTGCATTCACTTTCATGAGCGTCGTCAAAGAGATTCACATCCACAAGGCAGATATCCCTGTATAAGCTTCCTTGACTGTGTAAGACTCCGCAGACTCGACGCCGGGTTTGCGGCAAACTGCTGGTGGACCCTTTAATATGGAGGCACGACAGGGGTTCCCGTTATGCGCCTTTCTTTTCGCTCCCTCTCCCGGACGATCATTGCGCTGTCTTGTCTTTCATCTGTAATTGCATCCTTCCCTTCAGCGCTGGCGCAGGGACCAAAGCATGTCGCGACTGCGAAAGCCGAGGCTGAAACTATTCCTGCGCTTTTCATAAGCGATATCCATTTCGACCCTTTTCACGACCCCGCCAAGGGGAAAGACCTTGTGGCCGCCCCAGTGAGCGAGTGGCTGCGAATCCTGTCAGCCCCGCCTTCGCCGAATCAGCCGCAAGCTTTTGACGCACTCCAGCAAACCTGTCATGCACGCGGAGTCGATACGCCCTCGCCGCTTTTGCAGTCCAGCCTGGAAGCGATGCGTGCCAGGCAGCCCGACGCAAAATTCATGATGGTGAGCGGCGACCTGATCGCTCACGCCTTCACCTGCCGCTACTCGACACTTTTTTCGAATGCGAAGCCCGGGGACTACCAGGCATTCGTTCTGAAGACGCTCAGCTTTGTGGTTGGTGAACTGCGTTCTGCTTTTCCGGACATGCCGGTATACGTTGCGCTGGGCAATAACGACAGCGGCTGCGGCGACTACAAACTCGATGCGGCAAGCGACTTTCTGGCTGAGACCGGCAAGATCGTTGCCGAGGGCCTGCCCAAATCGCAGCGCCAGCACGCTCTCCAGGAGTTTGGAGCCGGCGGCTATTACGACGTCACAATGGCGGAGCCGATGCGCGGCATACGCCTCATCGCCGTCAATGACCTGTTCTTGTCAGCGAAGTACAGTACGTGTTCCGGCAAACCCGACCCCGCGGCGGCCGATGCGCAACTGTCGTGGCTGGCACGCCAGTTGGGCGATGCACGTGCAGCAGGTGAAAAGGTCTGGGTAATCGGTCACATTCCGCCGGGCATCGACCCGTATTCCACCGTCGCAAAATTCAGGGATGTGTGTGGCGGAAAAGACCCCGTCACTTTCCTCGCATCGGACAAAATGGCCGAGCTGCTGGTTGAATATGCCGATGTGGTACGCCTGGGAATCTTCGCTCACACCCACATGGATGAGATGCGCCTGCTGGAGTCTGAGACGAGCGATCCGCAGACTGCGGCCAGCCATCAAGTCGCCGTCAAAATCGTATCCTCCATCTCGCCGGTGAACGGCAATATCCCATCCTTCACAGTTGCGCGCGTCAACCCCACATCCGCAATACTCAAGGACTACGATGTTGTCGAAGCATCCAATCAGACAGGCGTCGATACACACTGGACTACGGAGTACAACTATGGCCAGACGTATCATCAGGCGGAGTTCTCACCTTCAGCCGTGAGCCAGTTGATTGGGAAATTCAAGACCGATGGCGCAGCGAAGACAGCCGAGAGCCAGGCCTACATCCATAACTACTTTGTCGGCGACATGTCTCGAGAGATTAGTCCCTTCTGGCCTGAGTATGTATGTGCGTTGGACCATTACAACGCCAAGGCTTTTTCTGCGTGCGTATGTTCCACTTCTAAGTGAGGTAGCCAGTATGTCGTGCTTTTCACTACGCGCTTCTGCCGCTTCTGCATTCATTTTGTGTTCGATGATTGCCTATCTGTCTCCCGCAACGATTGCGCAAACGGTACGCGTAGATATGACTGCGGGTAAGGCAATCGCATTCGACCCGGACAAGGCAATGGGAACGTCGTTGGACATTCTCACGACCAAAGAGTTTGCAGCCGTCTTCTCTGAGCCCGTTGTGAAAGCTGGACTCTCAGCGGGCTGGGGGCCGATCACTTATCGCCAGAACACCGAGCTGACTTACGATGCGTGGCACTGGAACCCGAACGGTACCTGGAGCGACGAGAAGCAAAAGAGCGGATATTTTGTGGGGAGCGCGGAACCGAGCGGTGTGTTAAGTGAATCGTATGGTTATCGCCTGCCGCACCGGGGAACCACACGCAGCGACTCCGGACAGAATGAGTATTCTCGAATGACGGACGGAGATCCGGCGAGTTATTGGAAGAGCAATCCCTATTTGAGCGGAAAGTTTACTGGCGAGCCAGACTCCGCAAATCCGCAGTGGGTAGTGATCGAGTTTCCTGTTCAGCAGGAGATTGATGCGATCCAGATATCCTGGGCAAATCCTTTTGCAACCAGGTATGTTATCGAGTACTGGACAGGAAAAGAGAGCCCTCTTGATAAGCCGACAGGTGGCGCGTGGGTGAAGTTTCCGCAGGGCGAAGTTACATCCGGAACGGGCGGAAGCAAACTCGAGCGGCTTGCGGATCGTCCTATAGCAGCGAGGTTCTTGCGCATATGGATGACGGAGTCCTCCAACACCTGCGACACGCATGGAAGCGGTGACCCACGTAATTGCGTTGGTTACGCGATCTCCGAGATCTCGTTGGGGAATTTCAATGCTCTCGGCGAATTTGTCGACCTGGTAAAGCACAGCCCGGACCAGACACAAACGATTACTCAAGTTTCCTCCGTGGACCCATGGCACACCAGCGAAGGCATCGTCTCCTCGCGTATTCAGACGGGATTTGACCAGTTTTTCCGAAGCGGCTACACCAATCGTCTGCCGGCAATGATTCCGGTAGCAATGTTCTATACAACACCGGAAGACAGCGCAGCGGAGCTTGCCTACATCGAGAAGCGCGGTTATCCGGTCTCCTATGTCGAGATGAGTGAAGAGCCCGATGGGGCCTATATGCTTCCCGAGGATTATGCGGCCTTCTACCTGCAATGGGCTACTGCGTTGCACAAAGTTGATCCAAAGTTGAAGCTGGGCGGTCCGGTATTCACTGGAGAAAACGAAGATATAAAGGTGTGGCCGGATGCGCAGGGCCGCACATCGTGGTTGAGTCGCTTCCTCGACTATCTGAAAGCGCACGGAAGGATGAGTGACCTTGCTTTTGTATCGTTCGAGCATTATCCGCTGGAGCCCTGCCAGATAACATGGGCCGACTTATATCGCGAGCCGCAACTGGTCGAAGGAATCCTGAAGACGTGGCGGGACGATGGCGTTCCCGCGGATGTGCCGCTGATGAACACGGAGAGCAACCTATCCTGGTCGTTGACAGATCCGATGCAGGACCTGTTTGCGGGATTGTGGCTAGCGGATAGCGTCGGTGCATTTCTAACTCATGCGGGACCAAACGCCGCTTACTATCATTCGCCTGTACAGCCGGAAGCTTTGCGATCGGGATGCCAGGCGTGGGGTACTTATGGGAATTTTGTAGCAAACGAGAAATTGGAGATACAGCAATACACAGCGCAATATTTTGCCAGCCAGCTCTTGAATCTGGATTGGGTGAAACATGGCGCCGGGATGCACGAGTTATATCCGGCAGCAGGGGACTTACAAGACGAAGCGAAGCACGACTTGATTACAGCATATGCTGTGAAGCGGCCAGGTGGAGAATGGTCTCTGATGATCATCAACAAAGACCCGACCAATGCCCATGCGGTAGAGATCGCATTCGACGGCAGCCAACAAGGGGCGACAGTGCAGTTCGCGGGGCCGGTCAAGATGGTGACCTTTGGCGCGGCGGAGTATGTGTGGCATTCATCCGGGGCAACGAGTCATGCTGACCCGGACGGACCACCAAAGCGCAGCGTCGTGGACTGGAGACCTGGACAGACGGTGTTACTCCCCAAGGCATCTGTCTCAGTTTTGACCGGCAAGGTAAGTGGGAGGTAATGTGATCGGCGTGGCTTGATTCGAGCGGCGCTGCACCTGCTCCGTATAATATGGTTGCAAGAGTGATCAACTTCCCACAACACTTACTCGAGGAGAATCATGTCCGGTTCGCGCAGAGAGTTTCTCACGTACAGTTCGCTTGGAATTCTAGCCGCCGCCATGCAGGCACGAGCACAGGCACCGGCCGAACAAACTCAGGAACTGCCTCCGGGCGCGCCGCCGGCTTTTGGCACCGCGCCCCCGGTTGGTCCGGAGGTTTCCCCTGCGACATTCGCCGAAGCCGAGAAGCTTGTTCAAGTCGAGATGACTGCGGCTGATATTGCAACGGCAGCATGCAATTGGCGTATGCAGATGGCGCCGCTGTTGGAACGCCGCACCGGACCGCGCAAGATTGAACTAGAAGCGAGCCTCGCGCCGGCGACTCAATGGAATCCCAGCTTGCCTGGAATCGCAAAGCCTGAGAACGGCGGTAATCGTTTCATTCGCAGGGCCGATTTAGGATTGGCGCTTCCCGGAAGCGACGACGCCATTGCCTTCGCTCCCGTGTGGCAGCTTTCCCGATGGATTGAAACCCGCAAACTAACCTCAACGCGGCTGACAGAAATCTATCTGCAGCGATTGGAACGCTACAACGCTCAGCTTCGTTGTGTCATTACGCTGACGCGGGAACACGCGCTTGCTCAGGCTCGGCAGGCAGACGCCGAAATCGCGGCAGGCAAGTATCGCGGACCACTCCATGGAATCCCATGGGGCGCGAAAGATTTGTTGGACACCGCAGGAATTCCAACGACCTGGGGCGCGGGGCCCTATCGCGACCGGGTGCCGGCGGCGGACGCTACAGTCACCGAGCGTCTCAATGCGGCGGGCGCCGTGCTGGTGGCCAAGTTGAGCCTGGGCGCGCTGGCCCTCAACGACATCTGGTTCGGCGGACAAACAATGAATCCCTGGCTGCTCGAAGAGGGCTCATCGGGTTCGAGTGCGGGGCCGGGTGCGGCTGTCGCCGCGGGACTGGTGGGCTTTGCAATCGGCAGCGAGACTGGCGGCAGCATTGTCAGTCCTTCAATGCGTTGCGGTGTTACGGGCCTGCGCCCCACGTTTGGCCGTGTGCCGCGAACCGGGGCAATGACGCTGTGCTGGTCGCTGGATAAGCTTGGGCCCATGGCGCGCAGCGTGGAAGACACCGTGATGGTGCTCAACGCGATCTCCGGGCCGGATGGACGTGATTTAGCAAGTGTGCCGAGCGAACTTGCATACGATGCTTCCGCCGATGTGAAAGGCCTGCGCGTTGGTTATTTCCCCGGATGGATGAAGGAAGCTCCGGCAACCGATGTCGATCGCGCCGCATTGCAAGCTGTGAAGAAACTTGGCATGAACCTTGTCGAAGTCTCTATCCCCGACTGGCCCTACGATTCGCTGAACCTGATCCTTTTTGCTGAGGCGGGTGCGGCCTTTGAGGAACTGACACTGAGCCACAAGGTGGATCAACTGAAAGTGCAGGTCCCGGACGCATGGCCGAATTGCTTCCGGCAATCGCGATTCTTATCGGCGGTAGATCTGGTTCAGGCAGACCGGTTCCGGCGCAAGGTTGCCGAAGAGATGGCGCGCGTATTCGCGCAAGTCGATTTGCTTCTCGTGCCTTCGCTGCGCGACGAGATGCTGGTGATTTCCAACTGCACCGGGCACCCATCGCTGACGCTTCGTGCGGGGTTTGTAGAAGTGTCGGAGGCGCGCAGCGATTGGGCGCCGGACCCAAAGAATCCGCTCCCCAAATTCTCACCGCCGCGCCGCGTACCCCATGGCATCACGCTTATCGGGCGGCTGTTTGACGAGGGCAAGCTAGCGGAGGTGGGGCTGGCGCTGGAGAAGGAGTTCGCTGTCGCCGGCGAGCATCCTCCTGGATTCTAAGATTCGAGTGCGAAAGAACCATCGACATTTCCATGCCAGTGCGGCATATTCTTGAGTCATGCCGATCAATTGTTTTCGCCAAAATCCTGCACTCAAGATTACATTGCTAGCGGCCTGCGCAGCATTGTCCATTGCCCTGGCCGCCCATGCTCAACAACCCGTGAATCCGCCCATTGTTTTGCACGCAGCACGGCTGCTCCAGATCGATACCGGCACGCTGCTCACGCCCGGCGAAGTTCTTGTCGAGGGCAAGCGCATTCGTGCCGTTGGTGCATCGGTGGAACATCCACAAGGCGCGAAGATCATCGACCTGGGCGATACCACGCTGTTGCCCGGCCTGATTGACGCACACGTGCACCTGTTTCTGCATCCCGGCGCGGAGGACTTGCAGACCGTCGAAGAGTCTGTCCCCTGGCGTGTAATCCTCGCCGAGCAGGCCGCAAAGGCCGATCTGCTTGCAGGCTTCACGGCTGAGCGCGACATGGGCACAGAGGGAGCCGGCTCGGCAGATACGGCAATTCGCAACGCCATCGACGAGGGCCTCATCCTCGGACCGCGCATGCGCATGAGCGGCAACGCGATCGACATTCTGGGTGGCCACGAAGATGCGAACCGCTACAACCCCGCGCAGCATGTGCTCTCAAATGCGGACTACGCCAACTCCGCCGAGCAGATTATCGAGGTCATGCGCGCGCAGCACAAAGAGGGCTCCGATTTCGCAAAGATTTACGAGACCGGGCCGGACCGCATGGTCGACGGGGTGCTCCAGACTCCCTATCAATACACAGCCGCACAACTGACCGCGGCCGTCGAGGAGGCCCACCGCCTTGGTGTTTTGGTCGGCGTTCATGCCATGGGCGAACCGGGCACGCTCTACGCGGCGCAGGCTGGTGTCGCATCCATCGACCACGCCACGCAACTCGGCGATGAAACCATGCGGCTGATGCGCGAAAAGCACATTCCCGCAGTGCCTACATTTGCCATCTTCAAATACTTCGCGGATCACGCCGAGACCCCCGCCGCAGCCGCAAGAGAGAGGGCCTTGCTCGACTACAAGATTCAGCAATTCAAGAAGCAGGTAGCAGCGGGAATTCCCTTTGCCGTGGGTTCCGACGTTGGTCCGTTTTCGCACGGCACCCAGGCCGTCGAAATGGAGTTGATGGTGCAATACGGGATGAAGCCGCTGGCCGTTCTCCAATCCGACATGATTGAGGGCGCAAGAGTGCTTGGCTGGGAGGGGCAGATCGGCCAGCTCAAACCAGGCTACTTCGCTGACATAGTCGCCGTACCGGGAAATCCGCTGGAGGATATTACCGCGGTCGAGCATGTGAGCTTTGTGATGAAAGACGGCGCGATTGTTCGGCAATAGGGCGGCTCACTTCTGACTAGAGGCCGCGGAGGCTTGCGCGCGGCGTTCCTCAATCTTCTTGAGCGTTTCATGCCAGCGCTTCGATTTTGTGGGCGCAAGAGAGTCTTCGACTGCCTTGCGATAGCCGCCAAGGTAGATGGAATAGAGGATCGCCAGCGAGCAGCCAATGCCCCACATAAACCCGATGCAGAGACCCATTACGGCGGCAGGACCAAAATCCATGGTGCACGTCCTTTCTCGCGTTCCGCAGGGGCAATACTGATTTAGATTTGAGGTTTCCCACCCATTTCACGAATGAGACTGTGAGATGGATGGGGCACACAGCTTTTGTGGCTCGCCCGGACTACACGGCGACCGTAAAGCTGTCCTCGGTGCGTGAGACCGCATGGTAGAGTGTGTCGCGCTCCACGGGGACACGGCCGGCCGCGGTGATCAGGTGGCACAATTCCTTGCGCGTCATGCCCTGCGGTGTAGTGGCTCCGGCGTCGTGGTAAATCTTCTCCTCGATCACAGTGCCGTCCAGATCGTCAGCGCCGAAGCGCAGGGCGATCTGAGCAATCTTCGGTGTCAACATCTGCCAGTAGGCCTTGATATGCGGGAAGTTGTCTAGCAGCAGGCGGCTCACGGCGATCTGGCGCAGGTCAGTTAGTCCCGTGGTTACAGGAAGGTGGTCGAGCGGCGTGTTCTCGGGGTGAAAGGCCAGAGGGATGAAGGTCTGGAAGCCGCCGGTCTCGTCCTGCACCGCGCGCAGCTTCAGCAGGTGATCGACGCGGTCTTCGTCATTTTCAATGTGACCGTAGAGCATGGTCGCGTTGGATTTGAAACCCATTTTGTGAGCGAGGCGCGCTGTCTCAAGCCATTCTTCGCCGTCGATCTTATGGTCGCAGATGATCGATCGGACGCGAGCGGCAAATATCTCAGCACCACCGCCGGGCATTGAATCCACACCGGCATCGCGCAGCTTGATAAGCGTCTGCTCGATGGTCAGTTTCGCACGCCGCGCCAGGTAGGCCACTTCAACCATGGTGAAGGCCTTGATGTGGACCTTGGGAAATCGCTGCTTCAAGCCTTCGACCAGGTCGAGAAAGTATTCTAGCGGCAGGTCGGGATGGAGGCCGCCCACGATATGGAACTCTGTTACTGCTTCCGAATATCCTGAAGCCGCCGTTTCATACGCTTCTTCAAGCGCCATGGTATAGCCGGCCGGATCGCCCTTCTTGCGTCCAAACGCGCACAGCTTGCAGGCCGCCACACAAACATTGGTCGGATTGATGTGGCGATTGACGTTGAAGTAGGTGACGTCGCCATGCATCCGCTCGCGCACGTGGTTGGCCAGCCAGCCCACTGCCAGCACGTCCGACGACCCGTAAAGCGCTACACCATCGTTGAAACTAAGTCGCTCGCTTGCGAACACCTTGGCCGCAATCGGCTCGAGGCGTGGGTCATAACTCCGAAAGGCGACAGGCTGGCGGGATTCCGCAATCTCGGTCTGCATATCTAGATGATACAGAAATCGCGGCTGAGGTTCATTTTTGGCCGGTTTCAACTTTACCCGCAGCGGGCTCAATCAGTACGCCGTCGTAGAGAGATGCCGCCACCATGCGATCTCCTGCCGCGCGGACCAGGTTAAGCCGGTAACCGGTTTTCCACCAATTCCAAGTCGTTGTTTTCGGATCGATAGCGTAGATCTGGTCGCTGCTTCTGGAACTTACCAGCACCCTGTTAAGGCGTGCGTCGAAGGTTAGATCGTCCACATCGCGGAATGGCAGGCGCTCGATCCAGAGCCACGATTTGCCGTTGTCGTGTGAGAAATAGACGCCTTCGCGCGCTCCGAGCCAAAGCGTGCCATCCGCTGAAAAGGCCACGCGATGGAGGCGCGTCAATGTGCCGGGAAGCTGCAGGGGCGTCCAGTTTGCGCCCGCGTCGGTGGAGAAAACCACAGCGTCCGACCGCGCCGCCGCCATGGTGTCTCCAACGGCCGCAACGGAAATGTATTCGCCTGAATCCATCACAGGGCCGCCTTGCCAGGTCGCCCCCTGATCCCTGCTCGTAAAGAGGCCGAGATTGGTGGAGGCCAGCCACAAATTCCCCGTGAGATCGAGGGCATTCACACGTCCATTGAAGTCGGACGCCGCCGGCTTGACCTCTTTTTTCGCACGAATCGGCTTCCCTGGAAGGGTCTTCCGGGCAGTCTTCAAATGCATGTTTGAAATTGTATTTCTCGGCTCCCAATGCGGCGAAACCCCGGCCGACAGGTTCTGGACAAGAGCAAAGATGCCGCGGCTGGTCCCAGCCACAACCGTTCCATCCTGCGCCTGTGCCAGGGCGAAGATATCGCGCCCATCAAGGCCTTCACCAATCTGCTGCCAGCTGGTGCCGCCATTGAGGGTAAGGAACGCACCGCCATAGGTCTTGTCGTTGACCACGCCCGCGTACATGCGCGGAGCATCCGCGTGGTCCACCAGCAATGCATCCACCTTGCGCTCGGAGAAACCCTCGTTCGAAGTAACGAATGTGGCCCCCGCATCGGAGCTTGCCAGAACACCGCCGCGATCGGTGGCCAGCAGCACATGGTTCGGATCTTTCGGATCGACAAAGACGTCATTCACAATTACGCCCGCGCCGGTCAGGATCTTGAAGGTCTTGCCAGCGTCGGTGGTTTTGTAGAGCCCTTGCGTGGTCCCCGCGTACACAACGTCGCGATTGACCGGATCCTGCATGAGAACGCGCGTGCGGCGCGCATCGGTAGGGATGCCCACGATTTTATGAAACACCTCTCCGGCATCTTCGCTCTTGTAGATTCCGCTGCACGCGCTCAGGTAAACCGTGCTGTTGCGTGCCGAATCCACAATAATTGAAAAGACGTCGGAGTCTTCGATGACGCCCTGCTTGATGTTCTTCCAGTTTTTTCCGCCGTCTACCGTCTTCCAGGGCAGATGCCAGGTGCCGGCATAAACGATGTTGGGATCGGCGGGGTCAACCGCGAGCGACTCCACCTCGTGAAGCTCCTTGCTTCCCGGCGGGCTGATCAACTCCCAGGTTGCTCCGCCATCCGCGGAGCGAAAAACTCCTTCGAGAGTTCCGGCAAAGAGCACTTTTGGGTTAGAGGGCGCTTGCGCAAAAGAACGGATCGATTGTCCACGCAGGCCTGCCACGGCTTTCCAAGTGAGGCCCGCGTCATGGCTTATCCATAACCCGCCGTCGGTGAGACCGATTCTCCAGGCCGCGACGAAAATGGTGGAAGGGTTCGATTCGTCCACAACAATGTTGTCGAGGGCCAGGTCATCGGCCTGATCCAGCTTCACCATCCGTCGCCAGTTCGCGCCACCATTCAGCGACTCGTAAATCCAGCTGTTGGTGGTGCCAAGATACAAGTGGCTGGGTTGGCCCGGCACGGCGGCAAAGGCTCGCGCATCCCCACCGGGCGGCCCGACCGCGCTCCAAGGCGACTGTGCCGGCAGCTTTGCAAAACAAATCGCGATCAAACAAATAGGAATAGCCCGCGCAAGGATTCCGCGCCGGCTCAGGAACTCAGGACAAATCCGCACAAGGCTCATTCAAATAACCAACTCCAGGAATACAGATGCAAAATATGGATAAAAAACAGCCTGCAAAATCGATGAGGCTGACCAGCTTGCCGGTCAGCCTCAAATCGTTGCAAGAGGAATCACAAAAGGGTTGCGGTACCCAGGCCTTCCCGAGATTACGGGAAGGCCTGGGATATTGATTCACTGCTTGACCGGGACAGACAGCCTAAGTGGTTGGCGCTGCCTTCTTGGTGGCTTTCTTCTTGTGGACAGGGGCCGGAGCTGCTGTGCTTGCCGCCTCGGCCTTATGGTGGGCGTGGTGAACAGGCGCGGTTGCCAGGGGCTTGCGTACCTCAGGCTTGACCACCGATTCATCCACAGGAGTGGTTCCATTCACTTCTGTCGTAAAGCTTGCACCGGCAGGCACCAGGTAGTCTTCAACAGTCTGACCAGGCGTGGAACCGATCACAACACTGATGCGGGAAGCATCGATGCCCTTCTCGGTAACCAGGTACTCCTTGGTGTTAACGGCGCGCTGGGCAGCAAATTCGATTTCCTTTGCATGCCTCTTCTTGCCCTTCGCCGGTGCTGTCGCCATTTCCTTAGCTGTGGCTTCGCCCACAACAACTACCTTGGCGTCGGACTGACGCTGCAGGTCGAGAGCAACTTCGTCAAGGCAAGCCTTGGCTTCGTTGTCAACGCGGGTGGGACGCTTCAGGTCCTTGGTGAAGGTGATGCCGCAGAGAGACTGAGTGTGAGCCACAGGAGCAACGTACGGGGCCGTGATGGTCACGCTGGTGTTCGCGGTTGCTGTCTGTCCCTTGTCATCGGCAACGTTGCAGGTGATTCCAACTGCACCTGTCGGCGCTCCGGCGGAAGAGAACGTGGCGGTTGTGCCGCTGCCGCTTACTGAGCCAGCCGAAGCCGAGTAGCTATACGTGAGCGGACGGTTCTGCGGGCTCATCCCCATGGAGGTGATGGTGCTCGTCTCGCCGGGCTTGATGGTGCTGGGGTTGGCCGTGCAGCTGACGGTTGGCGGCTCGTATGCGCGCACCGTGAAGCTGGCCGAGCAATCTGCCGTTTCTCCGGGCTTCAAGCCTTCCTTGCCGGCTTTGCCTTCCTTCACAGTGCCCTTTACCGTATAGGTGCCTGCCGCCAGCGAGGCGGTGGCGATGGTAACGGTTGTACCGTTGCCCGTGGCGCCGACACCGGACCAGGAGTAAATCACATTGGCCTTCGGATCGAGTGCTCCGGCAGTCGCAGTCACGGTGACTGGATCGCCAGGGAAGATGGAGGTCGGGTTGGCCGAGCACGCCAGGGTCACCGGCGGCGGCGGCGCAAAGGTACCGATGTGATACACGAAGCCGGTGCTCAAACGGGCCATGTTGAAGTTGCCGCGGATGCCGCCTACGTCAGGATAGTTGGCATGAGTGTACTGGAAATCCGCCTGGAAAACACGAATCGCCAACTTGTGATTGAAGAACGGCGTGTTGTAATCCATACCGCCGCCGACCGTTAGCACCGGTCCCCATGCGTCGGCGACGGAGGCGCCCACCATTCCATCGTGTTCCACACCCACCAGGCCATGAACGAACGGCGTCAGATCTGGAGAAGGAAAGCGGAAAATCAAGCCGGCGCTGCCGCCCGAAAAATCGTCATCCGACCAGGTCGATCCGCAACTGGGGCAAGTCGGAAAAGATAGATTCTGATTCGGAATATGCTCGTCCGCTTCGATCTGCACGCCCACATACTTATTGAAATAGCGAGCAACGCTAAAAATCGCGCCATAGTCGATGCTCTCGGCAGTGATTCCGTTCGATGTTGTCCCATGGGGCGCCAGATAGCTATAGCCCGCAAAGACATCCCACTTTGAAATAGTCGGATCGCCGCCGGCAGTTGTGGACGGTTTGGCTGAATCCTGGGCTGCTACTACCAGGGGCAGAAAAGCCACAAAAGCCAGGGCAAGAACCCAGCTCATAAATTTCGGTACACGAGAGTACATGCGTTTATCCTCCGCAACAGATCTGGAAACGGTCGTTTAGTTAGAGCTGTTTCGAGCTCACAAAATTGGCTCGGACTAACTCGAATCCGCATAAAGCGGATCGACGGGGTGTCCCTACAGCACTACTAAACGTACCATAGGTCAATTCCCGTAGAACATCTTTTTCAACAACATGCAGTATTCAATTAGGCAATTTATCGATCGGCCTGCCGGTTACTTAAGTAACCCATCGATCGAAGCACAGTGGCAGTCAGTCCACTCATCCTGCATTCAGCGTCTTCAACAGACTTCTCGGTTCGCGCTGTATCTTTTCTTGTAGAAGCGTGATCGCGTATAAAAGTTGCTCCGGGCGTGGCGGGCACCCTGGTACATACACGTCGACCGGAATCACCTGGTTCACGCCCTGAACCAGCGCATAGTTGTTGAATACCCCGCCCGAGGTGGCGCAGGCGCCCATCGAAATCACCCATTTTGGCTCCGGCATCTGATCGTAAAGCCGACGGATGACGGGCGCCATTTTTTGCGAAACCCGCCCTGCGATTACCATCAGGTCCGACTGACGAGGCGAAGGGCGGAAGACCTCGGCGCCGAAGCGCGCAATATCAAACCGCGAAGCGCCCATCGACATCATCTCGATCGCACAGCAGGCCAAACCGAATGTCATGGGCCAAATGGAGTTCTTCCGTATCCAGTTCACGGCAAAATCCATCGACGTCAGGAAAACGCCCTCCGGCTCTTCAAAGCCGTAGCTCACTTCTTTGAGCTTGGTGCGGTTGTTCGCACTGCTCTCCAATGCCCCAAATAGATAGTGATCCCGCTCTTTGATAGCCGCCATTGCTCTAATATAAACCCGATTTAGAGGACCTGGGATGGTCAGAATTGCTCGAATTCAGTTTTAAGTGGCTAGTTGTCAGTCCTCTT
>Ga0302320_10009886_pt1 | contig 20439 bp, 14 predicted proteins | sample Bog_T0_3_FD_202130 | JGI IMG/M metagenome (GOLD analysis project Ga0302320, IMG submission 202130) | Peat permafrost microbial communities from Stordalen Mire near Abisko, Sweden - Bog_T0_3 | ecosystem: Environmental > Terrestrial > Soil > Wetlands > Peat | place: Sweden: Abisko, Stordalen Mire...
CCGACGTGCTGGACGAACACTTCTACGTGCGCGCCACGCAGTTCTTTCACGACGCAGGACATTACGACCCGCCCACTTCCGACGCCGCACCCCGCTGGGAAGGGGGACGCTACGATAAGGCCGATCGAAACGGGCCCAAGATCTTCGTGGGCGAGTGGGCCACGCGCGAGGGCTCGCCTACGCCCAACTTTGGCGCCGCGCTGGGCGACGCGGCCTGGATGACCGGCATGGAGCGCAACAGCGACATCGTCGTGATGGCCGCCTACGCGCCGCTGCTGGTGCGCGTCGACCCCGGCGGCATGCAGTGGGAGACTGACCTGATCGGTTACGACGGCCTGCACAGCTACGGCTCACCCAGCTATTACGCGCAGGTGATGTTTGCGAAGTACCTGGGCGACCAGACGCTGGCTTCGAAACTGGAAGGCCCGGGGATCGATGCGGCCAATCCGAAGTTCTTCTACTCCATCACCCGCGACTCCGAGAAGAAGCGGCTTTACTTGAAAGTAGTGAATGCGTCTTCAACGCCGCAGCCCCTGGAGGTCGATTTCGCCGGCGCGAAGCTTGCCGCGACCGGCAAGCTCATCAGCCTGAGCGCGCGTGACACACAGGCCACCAACACAATTCAGCAACCAACGCAGATTGTGCCAGTAGAAACGCCGCTGCCAGGGGTAAGCGATCATGTGCATCACACAGTTCCTGGATACTCGATTCAGGTGATTCAGCTCGACGAGCAGTAACCGATTATCCCGCAGCTTAAAAAGGGCAGGGCCTGTGACGGTCCCTGCCCTTTTTTCTTACCCTGCAAACCCCTCCTTCATCGTGCAATGCAGCGCCCGAATGAGGACGACTGCGTATCCGCCGCATCGGGACTGGATAGGCAGAACCTGAGCCCTCATTTATAGTGCAGGTAGCGTGAAAATAGCGAAATTACACACCAAGACTCTAATGACGGCGTTGGCGTTCATAACCTGTCTAATGACGCATGCGGGAGTTCCTGCGAAGGACCCCTTTTCCATTATCCCCATGCAGCAGAAGTCACAACTGACAAAACGTCCCGCTCTTTACGTGAAAGAGTATCGGAATCGCGACTGGAAAAGTCTTTACGACTTGATTTCGGGGACAGGCAAAGGAAGTGCGACCCGTGGAGCCTTTGTGACGCAGATGATATCTGCACATGGCGTGAGCTTCGCGAACGCGCCCGACCTGCTTGAGTTTTCCCCGGACCGCACATTGAACGGCGAGTCTGGCGGTTATGACATCTATGGCTGCGGAAAGGCCCAGCGTGAGGGAGAAGTGTACAGAGGAATCGCTGTCGTGCATGCTGTTTATGAGAATGGCGATTGGTTCTTTACTGGATGGTCGTTCACTGAATTTCCCAATGAACCGTGCAAGGGGCTAGCCGACCCGGCGTGGGCGCCGGAGAACCGGATGGGCTGGGATCAGCCAATGGAGGAGGTCAGACCGATCAAGGATGTCAACCCGACCTCGTAGCAGCGATGGACGCGTACGCTCTCTCGTTACTCCCGCACCGCCCAGGCCAGGCCGTCCGGCCCGGCCACATCCACCTTGCCAACCATCTCCAAAGTCTTCAGGTCGATGGCCGCGACGTTGCCATCCCGGCCGCAAGCCACATACGCGCGCGCCCCATCCGGCTGCATCTGGATGCCGCCGTTGCTATGCACGTTGGTCAGCCGCTTCACTTCCAGGTGCGTGGCCGCGTCCAGCACCAGCAGAGCCGGTCCGGAGGAGATCAGCACCGGCTTCCCATCCGGCGTGAACTTCAGCCGATTGGCTCCCGGCGCATTCACCGCCAGCGTCGCCGTCACTTTCTTCTGTCCAAGATCGATGATCGAAATCGTCCCGTCATGCGCATTGGCCACCCACGCCTCCTTGCCGTCGGGAGAAATATCGAATCCCTCCGACCCGCCACCCACCGGAATCACAGTCAGCTTCCAGTCCCCGCCCGGCGGTGCCGGCATGGGGCCTGGCGGCATTCCCGGGGCCATGCCGGGAGGAAGGCCGCCAGCACCTGGAGGTGGACCCGCTTGCATTCCCGGCGGCATTCCCGGTGGAGGCCCACCCAAGCGCCCTTCCGTCTTGTCCAGAATGGTCACCGTGGCTGAATTCACATTGGTTACGACAATTCGCTTGCCGTCCGTGAAAACATAGATCATGTGCGTTCGATTCTGGCCGGTGCCCATGATCCAGTCGATCTTGCCGGTTGCCGGGTCGTAGCTGCCGATCGCCTTGGCCGCTTCGGCGGTGAACCAGACCCTGCCCCGTTTGAAGTCGAGACCGTGCGGCCCGCGCAGCGCGCCCAGATCGATGGACGCTTGCCGTGTTTGCCCCACCAGGTCGATCACGGCAAGCGTGTGGAACGCTCCAAAGCCGTAGTTCGACACATAGGCAGTCTTTCCGTCAGCGGAAGCAACCACTTCGTGGGGGTCGTCGCCCACCGGGATCCGCGCCACGACGCGCATCTCTGCCGGGTCGATGATGGACAGGGCGTGATCTTGTTTGGAAAGCGCCAGAAGCGCAACCCTGGGGGTGGATTGGGCCGCGGCTTCCACGGCAAAGATGGCCGCGAAAACCGCAAAAAGAAACTGAATCTTGACTGGCATCGACATAATTGCAGGACGCGCCACAAGGGACTTTGGACGAATAAATCGGCTTGCTAGATGAACATATCCTTGCCCTCACGCTCGTCGCGGACCTCGCGCTCCCGAATCGGATTTCCGTTGATGCGAAACGACTCGACCGCGGCCTTGACGCCGGCCAACAGCCCGGAAAGCTGCCGCACCGGCTTTCCCACGGTTTGGGTAACAAAAGAACTGGCCTTGTCGACCGCGTCCAGAGTCTCGGAAAACATGGTATCGATGCGGCTGGATTGTTTCCCGACCTTTTCAAGAATCTCGCCCAGCGCGTCTTCTACATCAATCGCCTGCAAGCGCAAATTGCTCGCAAACGCAGCCATGTCAGTCGCCGTGGACTCGACCTTTGGGCCCACCCGCGCCATGAAGCCGCCCGCCTCGTCGATCAGCACCCGTGCCTTCTCCATGGTCGGCATCACCGAGGTCTTCATGCCATCGACTTCTTCTTTGAGCGCACTGAGACCTTTGCGCATCCCAAAGGCCATTGCGATCATAAGAATTGTCTGTACCAGCACACACAGTGCGATCAAAGCGATACAAGCCAGCTGGATGATTTCATTGTTCATACTTGGCCTCTGAAGGTTTTGGCGCGACCCAATTTCGCATGTGCCTCAAATCGTTAAACGCCCCTCCGGCCCCAAGGCAGCGTTCTCCTCCGCAGCGCCCGCCCGAGCAGCTAGCCGCTACTCGGGCGCACACTCCAGCAGAGCGGTTCTTCAATCCCGGAGCCGGCTACCGAACCAGACTGGCCCGGACCGGTTAGAGGCCCGGCAAACAAAGCCTACAGTTCCGTCGGATCGACGGTCGTCGTACGATAGGCATTGCGTCCCGCGTCGACAGCGGCAGTCACCCGCGTGGTCTGATCGGCCACCAGACTCTTGCCCCGCTCCACAAATTCTTCCCACTGTGCCCGGCCGCGATCTACCACCTCGCGGCTGCGATCCACGTATTCGCCAATCTGCTCTTTGCCCTGGGCGACCATGGTGCTCACCTGCTCCTTGCCTTTGTCCACATAGGTGTTCACCTGCTCCTTGCCCTTTTCTACAATTGCGCTAACCTGCTCGACCGCCTGCTGGCTTTTGGCGCGCACATATTCAGTGCCCTCGCGAGCGCTGTTGGCCAGGTCCTCGCGCGTTTCGCGGCCGCTTTTGGGGGCGTACAAGATACCCACAACCGCGCCAACACCTAGTCCCGCCAGAAACCATCCAAGATGATGAATGTTGCTTTCTTCTGCCATGATGAAAACTCTCCTTTTGCCCAGCCTGAAGAATGCCTGAGCGTAGCAAATTCTTAAGTTAGCGGCAAATGCCATCCAATTGCCGCTCCGGCTTTGAAGATCGGCGCACGCTCAGAATGAGAAAACCATCACGCCGACCAAACGGGTTGGACGCAGATTCGAGACCCGGAGTTGCAACAGCCCGCTGCCGGTCCCGCCAACCTGCACCTTTTCAAGACACTACAGTATAACGCTCAGGCGGGGTGATCAGCATTGCTCAACGCATTCGAGCGCCAACCCGGCCATGGAAACGAAGGCCGGGGTTGCGCCTCCATAGCGCACGCGCCCAGCCTCAATTGTCTCTCGTTCTCCGGAGTCCAGTCGGCCACGGCCCGGATCACAGGTTGTTATTGTTCGCGCCTTGCCCGCCGCCTCCGCGCCGTCCTCCGCGCCCGCCGAAGGCGGCTGCCGTGCGCGGGTCGATTTTCATTTCTCCCATCTTTTCCATGGACATTGTGCCGCTTTTCAGCTTGTCGACCAGCGTTTCGATCTTCCCTTCGAAGTACGCTTCTTCAATTCCCAGCACCGAAATGTCGGATTTGAGCAGGTCCAGGACTTGTGTGTATTCCGTCTGGTAGGAGTTATGGCTGTCGCCTGTATAGGCCTCCCTGGTCAGGAACTCGGTCACGCCCTCGTTCAGCGCTTTCCACTCCTTGCCGACGCCCGGATCGCCGAAAGCTTTGTAGAAATCCTTGTGGCAAAAGAAGTGGAGCATTTCATGCACGACCGTCGAGCGATTGACGTCGACGCTGTGCAGGTAAATCCGTTTTGAGTCGTTGAGAATTCCTGCCATGGTTGTGTACTCGTCAGAGGTAGCAGACTTGTTGGTCTTGTCCACGTCTATCCGGGAGTAGGTGGTACATCCGAACGACTGCATAACTCCCAAAACCTGGCCCTGCGCCCCGTACACGGCGTCGCCGTGCTGCCCGCCCAGGGCGTGGACTACGTTGGTCCATTCGCTATCGTCGCCCGACACCGCGAATATATCGTCGAGATTGCCCTTCAAGGCATTGTCCACATCGCCGAGTTTTCTGGAGTCGAGGCGCGCACCGTACTTCTTGACGAGGAACGTGTATGCGCTGAAGACCTTATTCCTGAATTCCGGCCGATATTTTCTGCCGCCGTTATAGAGGGGATTGCTGGTCCACTGCATCGCGTTGTATTTCTTTTGGCCGCCGACCCCTTCGATCAGTTTCGCTTCTTTCTCTTCATTCTCTGCAACGCATTTCTGGCACGCGCCGACGTAAGCAACCTTGTGTTTGGAGCAGATCATGGATTCACCTCCGCCGAGGCACAAAGAATAGCAGAATCGAACTGACTCCACATTTTCTCGACGCGCGCTGCTCTGCCGAAGGGGGTCGCGTGGGGCGAAGCTTGTTGAGCTACCGACCCGCGGCCAAATTCGAGCGGGTGTCCGGCAATGCATCGCACAGGGAAAGGGCAAGAAGCGGGTAGACGGTGCCGCTATAGCTGATGAATTGCCAGCCGTCGCGATTCAGCGAGCGCGTCCACCACCTGCCCGACGAGCGCTGGTTGGCCTTGAGCCAGGCGACGCCGCGTTGGATGCGAGGGTCGCCGGCGGGAATGCCCGCCTTGCGCAGAGCGACGATGGCCAGGCCGGTCATGTGCCCGTCGCTGCGAGGGTTGGCGAACTCGGCCTCCGCTCTCAGCTTCTCAGCGCGATTTCCCTTGCCCCATTCCTGGGGTTGCGCAAATGTTCTGATCGACCACCCGCCGTCGGGTTGCTGATGCGCGAAGATCATGTCGATGAGTTCCTGTTCGCGCTTGCCGTCCAGCAGGCCGGGCAGCTCCGACGCCGCCCAGAGCAGGTCCGTTCGGTCGTAGTCGCCCTGCAGCCTGCGCTCGGCGCGCAGGTAGTTTTCGAGCAGGTCGATCTTGGCCTGCATCGGCGTTCCGCGCTGCTGGGCGAGCCAGCCCGGAGCGTTTGCGATGGCCCGGGCCGCAACGGTAGCCAACTGATAGCGGTTCGATTCAAGCGGCGGGTTGTTGTCGTCGCCGATGGTCCAGTCCCCATCTGCTCGCTGTACCTTGAACATCATGCCCAGAGCCTCGGCTGTCTCGGGCGACAAGTGGTGCGTGACCTGCGCATCCCAAATGGCCAGCCCGGCCGCCAAGTAGACCGCTTGCGTCGAATCAAGCTCCGGGCGCATGTCTGCGGGGTCAGAGGCTAACTCCTCATTCAGGGTGCCCACGAAGAAGTCGCGCAGTTCTTTCTGCGGCGGTCCCAATTGCTGCGTCAAAAGAGGCCGCACCACCATGTACGACCCATTGGTATGGCAGGCCACGCATTTCCACTCCTGCGACCAGGCCCGTGCCCCTTGCTCCATATACTCGACAGCCAACTTTGGTGAAAACGGAATGATGGACTCAGCCGGCGAAGGCCGCGCATACGTTAAACCCTTCAAGTGGTACTGGTACTGAAATGGCGTGTGCCAGGCTTTCTCAGCTGTTGCACGCCGCAGTTCAAGCGGCATCGACTGTTGGTCAAGAGTCAGTGTGCCATCCATCGACGTTCCGTCGGCGCTGACTTTGCCGTTGTACTCGAACTTGCCGCCATTGCCGGCGATCTTCAGATCGGAACCACGCACAAGCAGGGAGTCGACGCGCAGATCGTCATGGACGAATTCGATGTAGAACGCCGAAGCTTGCCATCCGCCGCCATCCTTCTTCGCAATTTGCAGAACAGCGCGGCGGGGCTCGGAATCGAATTTGAAGGTTCCCTGCCAGGTGGAAGCAAGATCCTGCGCGCGGACGACGCCGGCCAACAGAAATGAGAACGCACAGAGTTGGAGGACGCATTTTCTCATTCGCGATTACTCCTGGGCTAAGCCGGGACTTCAGCGTGGAACGCCTGCCACCGCGTCGCATTGCCGGTGCGCGCAGAGTTAGAAAATCATAGCAGCCGCCGTGGAAGTTGAGTGGCCGAATCTCTGTGAAAACGCGTTCAGCCACCGCAGCCGCAACTGCGGTCGAGTATCTCGGCAAAGTGCATTCCCTCGCGCTGCGAAAGCTGGCTGATCTGCTCTCGGCAACTAAAGCCGTCAGCCACAATCAGCGTCATCGCGTCGACAGCGGTCACGGCTGGCATCAAGCCAAGGTTGGCAATCGCTTTCGATACCTCGATCTTGTCCGCTTCAAACCCGAACGGGCCTGCCATGCCGCAGCAGGTCGTATCAATCATCTCCACATGCGCACCGGCCTTGCGCAGCAAAGCGATCTCGCTCTTCGGGCCGCCGAAAACTGCTTTGTGGTGGCAATGGCCGTGCAGAAGCACCTGCGCGCCTTCGAGCCGTCCTTCGACCCAATTGGGAGCCCTGGCGGCGAGCCAATCGGCCAGCAGCCACACCTGTTTGCTCAGCTTCTGCGCGCGCTCGTCGTCCGGGAATAACTCCAGCGCTTCGTCTTTGAAGACGCTGGCGCAGCTCGGCTCGAGAAAGATGAATGGAAGGCCCGCTTCAATCTCCGGCGCGACATGTTCGAGCACGTTGGCAAGATAGCTGCGCGCTGTGTCCAGCAGTCCGAAATCATAGAGAGCTCGTCCGCAGCAGATATGTCCCTTCGTGGTCTGCACGCGGAAGCCGGCTTGTATAAGCACGCGTTCAGCAGCAGCAAGGGTTTGCGGATGGTAGTAGTTGTTCCAGGTGTCGGCCCACAACACCACCGATTGGGATGCGAGGTTTCCCGCCCCTTCCATTGAAGGCCGCGCATAGGACGAGTCACTCAGCGGACAATGAACATTGCTGGTCCCGTCTTGCGCCCTGGTTTTCTTGTAGCTCTTCGCCGCCAGTTGCGGCATCTTGCGCTCCTGCGCCACGCCCACAATATGTTTGATCAATGGACTTGTGAACGAGTTCGAGAGAACGAAGTTCGTCAGCGCGGGAGTCAGCGATCCGAGCCGCGCCATCTTGTCGGCAAATCCAAAAACGTAATGATGCAGCGGATGCAGTTTGCCCTTGTACTTCTGCGCCAGGAACTCAGACTTGTACTGCGCCATATCCACCTGCTCCGGACACTCCGTCTTGCAGGCCTTGCAGCTGAGGCACAAATCGAGTGCCTCATGCACCGCTTCACTGGCGAAGCCCTCCTCGCGCAGCGCTCCCGCAAGCATCTCCCACAGCAGGCGCGCGCGGCCGCGCGTGGAGTGCTGCTCCTGCCTGGTCGCGCGGTAGCTGGGGCACATCACGCCGCCATCTCTGTTGAGGCACGCGCCCACTCCCACGCAGCGCGCCGCGGCATCTTCCATCGACCCCGCATCGGCGGCAAAAACAAAATGCGTTTCCAATTTTGTATGGGCGCCGTTCCTGCTTTCTTCACGCGGCCCGTAGCGAAGATTTTCCACCGGATCGTAGACGCGCACCGCATCCGTCAGCTTGCCGGGATTCATGCGATTCTCCGGATCCCAGATCGCCTTGAACTCCTGGAATGCCTGCGTCAGTTCCGGCCCAAACATCTTGGGCAGCAGCACCGCGCGCGCCTGTCCGTCTCCGTGTTCGCCGCTCAGCGAGCCGCCCAGCGACACAACGATGTCTGCCGCGCGATCAATGAACTCGCGGAATTTGCGCAGCCCTTCAACGGTACGGAAATCGAAGTTGATGCGCAGATGAACACAGCCTTGACCGAAGTGCCCGTAGAGCGGGCTGCGGTAGCCGTACTCGCCCATCAGCGCGTTCAGGTTGCGCAGATATGTGCCCAGGTGCACAGGAGGAATGCCCGCATCGTCCCATCCTTCCCAGCGATCCGGCTCTCCGGGCACATTCACCGTCGCGCCCAGCGCGGAGTCGCGCACCTTCCACACGCTCTCTGCGTCTTCGTGGTTGTAGATGCGCGCACGCGGAGCCTCCGGCCAGCGTGCAGCCGTAGCCGCAAGCGTCTCGGCCTTGCTCTGCGCTTCTTCGGCATTCCACGCGCCCATTTCAACAAGCAGAAAACCGCCGCCCGGCGGCAGCAATTTCACATCGCTGACGGCGAGATTCTTGCGCAGCATGAAGTCCACCAGCAGACCGTCAAACCCTTCCAGCCCAATGGGACCAAACTCAAGCACGCGCGGCACCGTGTCGGCGGCGAGAAAAGGATCGTCGAACGCGAGGGCCGTGAGAACGCGATAAGGTGGGCTCGACGTCAGGTTAAGCGTGGCGGAAACAACCGTGGCGCATGTTCCCTCAGAGCCCACCAGCGCCCGCGCCAGATTGAAACCATTCTCCGCCAGCAGCTCATCGAGGTTGTATCCGGAGACGCGCCGCGGAATGCGCGGATACTTCTCGCGAATCAGGTTCGCATATTTGTCGCGCAGTTGCTTCATTCGCGCGTAGATCTCGCCAACCCGTCCGCCGCCGCGAATCAGCTTTTCCAACTCTTCCGCGCTGGTGCGGCCCACGCTCATGCGCGTGCCATCGTAGAGCACAATATCCATGTGCTCCACGTTGTCGACGACTTTACCGCCCAGCAATCCGTGCACGCCGCAACTGTTGTTGCCGATCATTCCGCCCAGCGTACAACGGCTGTGCGTGGCGGGGTCCGGCGCATAAGTCAGGTGATGAACCTCCGCGGCCTCGCGCAATCGGTCAAGCACAATGCCCGGCTCGACTACGGCCAGTTTCTTCTCAGGATCAATGGAAGTGAGTCCGCGCATGTATCGCGAATAATCGAACACCACCGCAACATTGGCGCATTGCCCCGCAAGGCTGGTGCCCGCACCGCGTGGTAAGACCGCCGCGCCCATCGCGCGGCAAGCAGCCATCGCCGCTTCCACATCGGCGGCATCGCGAGGAGTGATCGCGCCCACAGGCATCTGCCGGTAATTCGACGAGTCGGCCGCGTACAACGCGCGCGAAGCGAGATCGAATAGCACGTCGCCGCGCACCGTGGCCTTGAGCCGCGCCTCCAGTTCGCGGTGCGCGGAGAATCCCTCGTGGTCCAGCGGAGGCTGGTTCATCAGAACGGAAATCGGAAGAATGCTCACCAAGGAATGCTAGCCCAATTCAAGAGTAACTCGCATGGGTGAATTCACAAAGAATGAGTTGAGCTTTGAGAATCGGAGTATGCGGGGGAAATATACCGCATTGCGAATTTCAGCCAGTACTTATCAAGTTATTCGATTGCATTGCTTCTTGTGGAATCACTTAATTCAAATAGCCCTCGGCGAGTTTGCGAGTTAGCGCGCGGGCCACTCTTCGACGACAATCCCCAGATCGTTGAGTTCCAGAATGGCCGCTTCCACGTTGCGGCGAAGCTTGGGCCGGTCTTTGCGGCTGGCCAATGGAGACTCGGCCACGGCGATCACGCGGCCATAGCGCCATGCTCCGGCGGGCAGCGCAACCAATGCATCGGCAAGGTCGCCGGGCCGCATTTGCAACTCCTGCCGTCGCGCTGCCTCCGGGCGCAGGATGGTTCCCTCGCCTAGCGGGCTGGGGTTGGCGTCGGCCATGATTATGCGCAACGTGAGCATGCCGGCGTCCACTGAAAGAAATGGATTGGCCCATGCTCCGGGCTCGTGCACATCAACATAGAGGCTCTTTGTGGGCAGCGGTATACGCGCCAACTCAGCCCGCTGCTGGTCGCGCTTTGTGGCTGTGGCCTGTGCCTGATGCTCGGCATTTACGGCGTGTTGCGCCACTCCCACAACTGCCTGTTCTTCCTTGTGGCACGCGGCCAGACATAGCCCCAGAAGCAGCGCGGACGTTGCGGCAATGGTCGCCGATAAGTGGGGCCGTGCGTTCTTACTCACCATGACAGAATAACAGCACCTGTGAAGTTAGATTTATCGCTCGTTCCCTTGCTGAAGATATCGCCCGCTCGCGGGGCTATGCGAAAAACACGCGCAATTGGCGAAGTCTCGCGTATTCTGAAAGTAACCACGCATTTGTGACCTGCGGGTTACAGACGTTCTACACGAATTGTATTATCCTTCGATTCTGTACTGCACACGCGGTACGCTCGAAAAGCGCCCGAAAGCAGAACGGGGCAACTTTGTCGGTTCAGTTTTGCTGTGGAGGTAAACGCGTGTACTCACAAAATGTCCGCACGGCGGGCCGGGTTCTTGTTCTTGCATTTGTGTCTTCGTTGCCATGTTCCCTGTTTGCTCAGGTTTCTGCCAGCCAGGGAAAGGGCAACGCAAATGCTCCCGCGCCCAAGTGGGATATTTTTGTTGGCTACAGCATTCTCGATCCAAGAGGAACGTTTTATCCCATCCAGCCCGATGGCTCAAAGCTTCCTGTTTCCTTCAAACTTGAAAAGACGGGCTTGATTGAAAGCGTTGGGTTTTTTTTCAATCGCAACGTCGGCATCCAGGTAGAAACGGCGCAGCACGACCTGTTCACCAACACCGGTTTTCAAAGCGGTGGTTCCAGCAACAGCGGCATATTCACGCTTGAGAGCGGATTGATCTACCGATGGCCGGGCGTGCACTTCACTCCATTTGTTCACGGCTATGGCGGTGGTGCTGATATCGACGGCCCCGATCACGAACCCTATACTTGGGGTCCGGTTGTGGGCGGAGGCGGCGGTCTCGATTGGTATTTCGGCTGCCATTTCGGTGTTCGTATTTTCCAGGCCGACTACGAATACCTGCATGCCAATTCAGGCGTTTCGCATGGCTCACTCGCCAACGACAACTTCGTCTGGGGCGACGATGAAAGCATCAACGCCATTCGCCTCTCCGCGGGCCTTGTATTCCGCGGCGCTTCGGCGTGGGGCCCGGCAGTGGGCTGCGGACCTTTGCCGGCGCCTGTGCTGTCCTGCGTGGCCACTCCCGATTATGTCTATCCTGGAGAACCGGTCACCATCACCGCGACCGCTGAAGGCCTCAATCCGAAGAAGACCGCGACCTACACGTGGTCGGGTTTGGCGGCAGCGGGCAATGGAAATATCGCGACGGTTGATACCACCGCGCTTGCGCCCGGCACCTATACGATTCGCTCCACTGTGACCGAGGGTCCAAAGCCCAAGGAATATGAGATCGCAGACTGTCAGGCCAGCTTCACCGTAAGGCGCTGGGAGCCGCCGACCCTCAGTTGCGTGGCCAGCCCCATGTCCATCACAGCGGACCAGACCAGCAACATCGTTTTGACCGGCACCAGCCCGCAGAACCGTCCGCTGAATTACACCTGCAAGTCGGATTCCGGGACTCTAGCCATGAGCGGCAACACCGGAACGTTCAGCCCCAACGGCGCGCCCGCGGGCCCCGTCACCATCAAGTGCAGCGTGGTGGATGACAAGGGACAGACCTCCGACACCATCTGTACCGTGACCATCGTGGTGCCGGAGAAAGTGATTCCGCACACGCAGCCTCTCTGCTCCATCGACTTCGCCAAGGACAAGCAGCGCCCGACCCGCGTGGACAACGAAGCCAAAGCCTGCCTGGACGCCGTTGCGCTCTCTCTTCAGCAGCACGCGGATGACAGCCTGGTCGTGGTGGGTGAGGCGACTGGAACGGAGTCCGGCTTTGCTGCCCAACGCGCCGTCAATACCAAGAATTACCTGGTCACCGAGAAAGGCATCGATCCAAGCCGCGTCACCGTGGTCACTGGCAGCGAGGGTACGCAGGGCGCGGAAGACTACCTGATTCCGCCCGGCGCAATCTTCACCGCCGATGTGCAGGGCACCGCTCCGGTGGATGAGACGCAGGTCAAACCCCAGGAGCGCAAGCCGCTCGCCACACGGCCACAAGCAGGCGAGCCGGTTCATGCGCGCTCCCATGTGCGCAAGCACGCAACAGCCGCCACTGCGGCCCCGACCGGCACATCCAACCCTTCGGAGGGGACGAGGGCCCCTGTGCACCATCGCAGGAAGAGGCCGGCAGCTAATCCAACCCCAGCACAGGGTTCAACCCGCCCATAGCTTGGTCCATCAAACGCATTTAATTTTCCTGGAAAAGAAAACGAGGCCAGCCGGTGTTCCGCTCGGCCTCTTTTTCTTGGTTCGCACAGGCTGCCGAATTCGCGCCCCCATACAAATCCGTTCCCGACTGCCGCAATCGTTGCCTACTTGCCGATGAGTCCGCGCGCAATCGCGTCGAGCATCCCGTTCAGGAAGTTGATCGACTCGGGGGCCGAGTAGCGGCGGCCGATCTCCAGCGCCTCGTTGATCACGATGGGAAACGGCGTCCCTTTGAAGCCCAGCATCTCGCCCACCGCCATGCGCAGAAGGTTGCGGTCAACGGCAGGCATCCGCTCCAGGCGCCAGTGCTTGGAGTTGGCGACAATCAGCTCATCGATCTGTTCCTGGTGCGCAACGGCCACGCGAAACAGGTCTTCGGCAAAGCCGCGCACCTCCGGAGACACTTCGTCGCCTGCCTTCCAGAAGGTTGCGCGTACCTGATCCGGCGTCTGCTTGCCGATGTCTGCTTGAAACAGCATCTGCATGGCCAGCTCGCGCGACTTGCGCCGCGTCCCCGCGGTCAAGCGGGCCCATCCTGAAGTGAGTCTCCGCGCAGCAGCTTGCGCCGGAGGCTCACCATTTCAATGGCCGCCAAGGCCGCTTCAAACCCCTTGTTCCCGGCTTTGATTCCGGCGCGATTCAGAGCCTGCTCCAGCGTCTCGCACGTCAAAACGCCAAAGCTGTGCGGAATCCCCGTCTCTTGCTGCGACTGGCCGATTCCGCGCGCAACCTCGTTGTAAATGGCCTCATAGTGAGGGGTCTCGCCGCGCAGCAGGCAGCCCAGCGTCACAATGGCGTCCACGCGGCCCACGTTCGCGACCGTCCGCGCCGCCGCGGGAATCTCCCAAGCACCCGGTACGCGAATCACTTCGATGTCGGAGCGGGCTGCGCCGCTGCGCAGCAACGCGTCCAGCACGCCTTCGAGCAGCCGCTCGGTGATTACTGCGTTCCACCGTGCGACTACGATAGCAAACTTCATTCCCGCGGCGCAGAGATCGCCCTCCACGGCCACTGGTTTGCCCTTGAGCGGATCGCTCCACGCCCAGAAGCTCAATTGAAATCCGGGCTCCGGCTCAACTGTAAAAACTCGTGACTTCCAGTGCGTTTCCGCGATCGGAGACAAGCGCGCCTCGGCTTCGTCTCCGCCTTGTGCCCGCAGCCAGTTCTGTGCGACCTGGTGTGCGGCGTCAAGAGCGGTCACTTCCACCACGACGTCAGCAGTCGAAGGGAATTCACCGTCCACAATTTCAATGTTGCCCAGCGGCGCCACATAGGAAGCACCCCGGCTTCCTTCCCCGTTCCATCCGGCGCCGGCAGCAAATCCGAGCGCGACAAAGAAGCTGCCCAGCCGGTCATAAACCGCGGCGCTGCCCGAGGAACGAAGAAAGGAAATCCCCTTGATCATGCTTTGATTCTATCGTGCGGGCTCGCCGCGTCTCTCCCGCGCACAACAGAAAGGCCGGCACGTGCCGGCCCTCTGCTTGGGGATGATTGAGGCTTGCCTTATGTGGTAGACCGCGGCTTTACTGCGATTTCGGTTGTGGGTACCACGGTCTCGGTGTTCGTGCTGGGCAAGGTGCAGCCGCTGTCGTTGCCTCCGGCAGAGACTGGAATGCAGGCCGGCAGGCTGGGCGCAATCTGCTGCGAGTCCCTGGGCGGCGTCGCGGCAGTCACGTTTTGGGGAATGCTGATGTAGTGAATCAAATTGTCGCCAGCCGTCGAAACAAAGAACAGAGTGTTGTCCGGGCTGAATGCGCCGGCGAGCGGCGCAGTCACACCGGCCCCGGTCAGCGAGAGGTAATTCGGCACTCCGCTGCCAGGCACATAGTAAGGCAGCTTTGCTCCAACGGGTGGGTTTGGGAGAAGGGGCGAGTACGTCACGAAGGCCACGTTTGAGTTGGGAGCAACCACCACCTGGTTGACAGCGGCGGCGGTGACGCCATTCACCGCAACCGGCGTCACCGTGTGGGTAAGGGTCAGCGGCAACAGCGCCCCGTTTGCTGATGCCGGGCATGCGATGGGCGTCGGCGGGCCGGATGGCAGAGTCACCGACGGAATGGTGAGGCCAATGTCGGAAAGCGAAATGCCCGTGCCGGTGAGAGTAGCGCCGAGAATGTGCTGTCCGTGCTGCACATCGTTCGTAGCCGTCAACACATCGGTCTGCGCAGCCACCGAGTCTCCCTGCGGATAGAACTCGATTCCGGTCGGATTTGCGGCGCTTGGCGGCACCGTTTCCGGACACCAAGTGTGCGCTACAGTCGGGTTGCCGGGCAAGTATGCTCCCACGCTGGGAATGATGACCGCAGGCGTCTGGATGGGCGGCAGCGCGGCCACGTTCGGTGGCGTGGTGCAGGAAGGTTGCACTGCCGCAAGCGGGCTGGGCAGCAGCGGATATGTACTCCAACCGGTATTCACGTTGTAGACGTAGAGCGTGTCCGTATGCCCCGTAATCGACGGGGTGCCAGGGCATCCCGCGGGCGCCGTCCCCGGCGGATAAGTCGGGCTGTTCAGGTTCGAGTTGTCGTAGACGTAAAGAGTCTTGCCATCGGGCGTCCACGCCGCGGACGCGCCCATTCCGCCAAACGTAGTCGAGGAACCGCTGGCCACGGTATAGAGAAAGAACAACTGCCGCGCCTGGTCGTTGATCAACACCTGAGAGTTGGTCGGCGACACCGCCAGCACTATTCCCGGAACCGAAGTGTCCTGCCTGGCAAGCGTATTGGAAGTTGTGCTGTACTCCATCAACTCGCGCGACGAGCCGAAATACAGGTTCACTCCGGTCCGATCCATGATCATCGAATTAGGCACATAGGGCATGCGCACCGATGCGCCCACCGTGCCGCTGAGCAGCTCCACCGGTACGTAGTATTGCGACTGGCCGGGCGAGGAGAACCAGACATATTCGCTGGCCGTGCCGGGAGTCGTGATGGTCACCGGGTTCGACGAAATTGAAAGGCCTGTGCCGTTCACGCCTGTGACGTTGATGGGAGCCGGATTGCAGGTGGGCGGCTGGCAGATTGCATAAACTGAAGCCACGCCGGGAAAGTTCGTAGTGATACCGCCGGTGGAGGAGGACGTGATGTCGATCGGATCCGTGGACTGGTAATCCAGTGTAAGACCGGTAATCGGGTTTCCCCGTCCAGTGGCCTGGTTGATGTTGGTATCGTAGACAGTCGTCACCAAATCTTGCTGCACGCCTTGCGTGATTGTGCCGCTGGTGGCGCCATTGGCCAGCGTCACTTGAATCGTGGCCGGGGGGCAGGTGGAGAAGTAGCCGGCAGACGATGCCCCCTGGCTGATAGACGCGGTAATGACCGTGGTGCCAGGCTGTTCGGCGGTGATCTGGTTGGTGTCGACATTGATGGATGCGACGGACGAATTCCCCACGCTGTAGTTGAGAGCGCCGAGAACTGCGGTGCAGTCGGGAACCGCGCCGGCAACCACTCCGGAAGGAAGGCCGCCGGGGCAAGACCAGACTGGTGGAACCGCGCTCGTAACCGAGGGCGGGGCGCACAGCACCTGCTGCGTGCCGTTGCTGACAAAGCACGCCTGGGAATCCAACTGCGCCAACTGGCCCTGCGAAAGGCACGACAGCTGACCGGTGAGCGTCGAGGCCGTCGGGCCGGCAAGGGCCAGCGACGTCACCTGGGCATGAATAAAAACCTCCACCGGATTCGAAGTTACAGAAGCGGCTGTAGCTGTAATGTACGCTGTACCGAAGGGCAAACCGCCGGTCGAAGGCAGCGGGTTGGGAAAACTGCAGATCGTGTAGTTGGGAATGCCGCCGCCCGAGTTCCGGTTCCAGGTCCCGGCACAAATGTTGCCCGAGGGCGAAATATCTACCAACTGGTTGTTGGTGGTGCCATAGGTGAAAGTGCCAACGGTGGCCGTGACGCCTTTGCAGGTCTTGGCCGTGGGGGCGTTCACCGCCAGCGTCTGCCCGAATGCCAGCGATATGCCGGTGGTCTGCGGGGTCAGAAAGATCGACGCCACATCCGTGTCCTTCAACCCGTAGCCCAGGCCGTTGCAATAATTTCCCGCCGGATTGCGCGTGCATCCGGAGATCGATATCCCGGCTGGAATGGCCACGCACAACAAACAGACAAGCGTCAAAAACCGCCGCATGAATCCTCCCCGCCCCGCCTCATCAAACCGCGGAACGGTCCTTAGCGAATAACGTCAGAAAAATTGGGTTATAGCACCTTCAGAAACTTGTCCGATGGAAGCCGCCGCTGCAGAGGTCCACGCCGCGCTTGGGTTCCCAGCTTCGCTCCAGGCAGCCGCGCCTCTCAACTCCGATCCACGCACAACCGTGCCTCTGAAAATGCCCTGTTGCAGTCCGTCTCGACGCCCGAAGCCAGTCCACTCGCCGATGAATTCCGCTTGAATTACGGCTCTCGGAAGTAGCCTTCTCCACGCTGCCAGTCGGCCAGGTCCGCTCGCAAATATCCAATCAAAAGTGTATCAGGGTGGGCCGACCCTTCGGATAGCCGTCGCGCCGGCTCCCCGGTTCCTCTTGCTGTGTTCTTGTGACCCTGCTCCCATAGACGCCAATGCGCCCGGATGGGGAGCAGAAAGGGATAGCGAGCAGAAATGGATGGCGCGCGGATTCAGTTCCCCGCTCCCAGGTACTGGCCAAACCATTCAACAGCCCGGACCATCACGTCCCGCCGATGCGCAGGATCGGCAAACGCGTGTCCTTCATCGGGATAGACAACCAGTTGCGTCGGCACATGCTCAGCCCGGAGCGCGTGCCAGAACTCGAATGACTGCGGCGCCGGACACTCTCCGTCGCGATCGCCCACCACCACCAGCGTAGGCGTCTTTGCCTGCTTGATGTACGTGATGGCCGAAGCCTTGGCGTAGACTGCGGGATCGTCGTACACCGACGCGCCAAAGTATGGAGTCATCCACTGATCGATGGAGTTCTCGCCGTAGTAGCTCAGCCAGTCGGAGATGCCTGCCCCCGCCACCGCGGCCTTGAACCGCTGCGTCTGGGTCACCGCAAACATGCTCATGAATCCTCCGTAGCTCCACCCCGTCAGGCCCACTCGGTCGGCGTCCACTGGGTATTTCGCCAGTACGGTATCCACCCCGGCCAGAATGTCGCGCAGGTCGCCGTAGCCGAAGTCCTTGCGGTTGGCCTGCGTAAACTCCTCGCCCTGTCCGTAGCTGCCGCGTGGATTCGGCTGCAGCACAAAGTAGCCCAGCGCCGAGAAAGCCGTCGCGCTCAAGCCACCGCTGCCACCCCAGTGCGCGACAACCGCGGCAGCCGGCCCGCCATGCACCTCCACAATCAGCGGATACCTCTTCGCCGGATCGTAGTCCTTGGGCAACATCAGCCAGCCCTGCACATTGAAGTTGTCGCTCTTCCAGTCAAGCGAGACGCTCTTGCCCCAGGCCGGCTCCACGCCGTCGTTCATGTGCGTCAATTGGACTACGCCTTCAAGGCCCGCGCTCATCGCCGTTCCCGGCTTGGCCTCGTACACTTCGGTCGGTCGGTCGAACGTGCTGGCATGAAACACGAACGCCGAGCGGTCCGCCGTAGACGACAGACTCAGTTCCATGCGGCCATCGCCCACCACCCCGGGAATGCTGAAGACAGACGAGCCGATCATAGTGGTCACGCCCTGGCTGTTCTTGTCGCCTTCCAGGTGAAGGCGCACAAGCTGGCAGTTTCCGCGGGCCAGTTCGCTCACATAAATATTCTCATTGCCTGCCCACTCGATCCACGCTGCCGACGTCGCCCGCTGCGGCGTCAGGTTAACCGGCTGACCGCCACCAGTGGAGACAATCCAGACATCGCCGCCCGTCGAGCCCTGGTCGCTCATCAGCCCGCCGATGAACGCTATCGCCTTCCCGTCCGGCGACCACCGGGGCACCGCGATCTGCAGCCCGTGCAGCGCGCCGGAAACCTCCGCAGGCGCAAGAATGGCATTTGGCTTGCCACCAATCTCCTGCGTATAGAGCTTTGCCACCCACCAGTTGTTCTCTCCCGGCGGGTCCGCCGCCACATACGCCAGTCCTCTGGAATCCGGACGCCAGCCGAATTCATACACATGCAAATTGGCCGGCGTGGCAAAACTGAACAGTGACGCCAGACTCTTGCCCGCCGACGCCGCGTCTTCTCCGCTTCCTTTAAGAGGCACAGTGACAACGGCAACCCTCTGAATCTCCACCCCGCCCTCGCCAATCACGCCCGACCACGGCTTCATGGCCGCCAGCGCGCCTGCCGACCGGGTCGCGCCTTCCACATAAAGGAAGGCCAAGCTGTGCCCATCCGGCGAAAACGCCGGCTCCTCCACATAACCGTTCAATTTGGAAAGCCGCTCCGCCGGGTGGCCATCCATTCGTGCAACGTACAAGTCGACCTGTTCGCCGGGCCGCGCGCAATCGGAGAAAAACGCCAGCGCCTGCGCGTCCGGCGCCCACGCCATCTGCCCCTCGTGGCAGTGCTGGTCCGGCTTGGCTGCCGCCGTCACAAGCTCGCTCTTGGCCAGTTCATCCAGTGGAGCCACGCGAATCTCCGCGCCATCCTTGCCGTATTGCAGCCACGCCAGCCGCTTGCCATCCGGCGACACCGCCACCTGCCCAACGGAATGGCCCCGGTTCAAGCCCTTCAGCACTTCATCGATATGCGCGCGGTCAGGAGCGGAGCCTTGTGCCTTGGCCGCAGCCGCCTCCTGCGCAACAGCCGAAGGCAGGTTCAGATTCCAGCTCAAAAGCAGTACGACTCCGGCCGTAAATCCGGAGCGAAGAATGTGGGGAAAACATTTAGAAAACATAGAGAAATGCTATCAGCCGCAGGTGCTTCAAGCCCGTTTCAAATACCCTTGCGGTTATAGTAGGTGGATGAAATCCGCGGGCAATGTCCACTTTTTCAACCCTCACGAAACCGCGCGGGCCGAATCGCTTGCCGGCGCGCCGCTGGCCTCTTTCCGCAGACGCTTCTTCGCCATTGCGATCGACGCCTTCCTGGTGGCTGCAACCTACATTCCCGCCACCATGTTCTTGCAGTACTTCATTCAGGAACGCCTGCACGTCCACGAAGAGCTCTACCGGTCCGCCAATGTGCAAGTGAAATTCGACATGCACAAGACGCTGGAGCTGGCCTGGACCCTCTGGCTGGTGCTCTACTTCGGCCTCATCGTCTGGAAGACTAACGGACTCACTCCCGGAAAGCGCCTGCTTCGCATCCGCATCCTTTCGCTGACTCACGAGCGTCTGTCCTTCTGGCAATCGATCGAGCGTGCATTAGGCTACGGCGCCTCCGCCCTCGAAGGCGGCTTTGGATTCATACAGTATTTCTTCAACCACAACCGCTGCTGCACTCACGACCGCATCGCCGAGACTATCGTTGTGAAAGACCCGCGCAAGGGAACCAAGGCGACTGAGACTTCGTAGAATCCTCCAGCACATAGGTAGATTCGGCACTCTCACTGCATCCTCTCGCTCGCCTTTCTGCGGATTCAGAATGTAGAGGCGATGCTCTGCCTGCAGGGAAGCAGCCTTTGCTCTCTTTCCCGGAGGGAAATAATGCTCTCATCGCGCTCCTCGTTCGCGATCGTCCTCGCCTTCGGGCTGGCATCCGCTGCCGCGCAGCAAGCCTCGGTCCGT
>Ga0302320_10009887_pt1 | contig 20439 bp, 15 predicted proteins | sample Bog_T0_3_FD_202130 | JGI IMG/M metagenome (GOLD analysis project Ga0302320, IMG submission 202130) | Peat permafrost microbial communities from Stordalen Mire near Abisko, Sweden - Bog_T0_3 | ecosystem: Environmental > Terrestrial > Soil > Wetlands > Peat | place: Sweden: Abisko, Stordalen Mire...
CCCCCACTGAGCCCATGCCGCGATAGGCCTTGTAGGAACGGCCCTGCCACAGGAACACTTCGCCCGGGGTCTCGTCGGTACCGGCCAGCAGCGAGCCGACCATGGCGATGTCGGCGCCGGCGGCGAGCGCCTTGGCGAGATCGCCGGAATATTTGATGCCGCCGTCGGCAATCACGGGCACATTGGCTTTCTTGGCGGCCTCGACCGCATCCATGATCGCGGTCAGCTGCGGCACCCCGACGCCGGCGACGATGCGCGTGGTGCAGATCGAACCCGGGCCGATTCCAACCTTGATCGCGTCGGCACCGGCGTCGATCAGCGCCTGTGCGCCTTCCTGAGTCGCGATATTGCCGGCGATCACCTGGACGGCATTGGAAAGCCGCTTGATGCGGTTGACGGCTTCCAGCACCCGGGAGGAATGGCCGTGCGCGGTATCCACCACGATAATGTCGACACCGGCATCGATCAGCCGCTCGGTACGCTCGTAGCCGCCCTCGCCGACGGTGGTCGCAGCCGCCACGCGCAGGCGCCCTTGCGCATCCTTGCAGGCCAGCGGATGCGCGACCGCCTTTTCCATGTCCTTCACGGTGATCAGACCGACGCAGCGATATTGATCGTCGACCACCAGCAATTTCTCGATGCGGTGCTGGTGCAGCATCCGCTTCGCCTCGTCCTGGCTGACGCCCTGGCGCACCGTGACCAGGTTTTCATGCGTCATCAATTCCGAGATTTTTTGCTTCGGATCGGTGGCGAAGCGGACGTCGCGGTTGGTGAGAATGCCGACCAGCCTGCCCGGCGCGCCCTTGGCCGCGCCGGTGACCACGGGGATGCCGGAGAAACCATGGTCCTTCATCAGCGCCAGCGCGTCCGACAGCATCGCGTCGGGGCCGATGGTCAGGGGATTGACCACCATTCCGGACTCGAATTTCTTGACCTGCCGCACCTGGGCGGCCTGACCGTCGGGATCGAAATTGCGGTGGATAACGCCGATGCCGCCCGCCTGCGCCATGGCAATCGCCATCCGCGCTTCGGTGACGGTATCCATTGCGGAAGCAATAATGGGGATGTTGAGCGGAATGGTGCGGGTGACGTAAGAGCGGATATCGGCCTCGGAGGGCAGGATATCCGACAGGCCGGGTTTCAGAAGCACGTCATCGAACGTATAGGCTTCGCGAATCCCCTGAAGTCCCTGCACAATAGCCATTACCAACTCCATTCGGCGGCCCGCTCGCCGCGCTATGACCTCGGGATGAGCCAATTTAGCGGCGATGCGCGGCATCGTCGTCGAATCGAATCCCATCGATAGGGTTGGCGGTGGTCGATAGCATGGCAGGCCGCGGAATCAAAGGGTTTGGCAGCCATGCGTGCAGGGTTTAGGCGGTTTCCCGGGTTCCGCAATAGCCTGCGTCGCGACGGGGTGATACAGCCCGTTCTTCTTTCCTCCATCTCCCCGAAGCCCGATGAACAAAGAACGCCTGATCCCGCTCATCGTGGCCACCGCCCTGTTCATGGAGAACATGGATTCTACCGTGATTGCGACTTCGCTGCCGGCGATCGCGGTGGACATCGGCACCAGCCCGCTGACGCTGAAGCTCGCCATCACCTCCTATCTGCTGTCGCTCGCGGTATTCATTCCGGCGAGCGGCTGGACCGCCGATCGCTTCGGCGCGCGTGCGGTGTTCTCGATCGCCATCGCGGTGTTCATGCTGGGCTCGATCGGCTGCGCGCTGTCTTCTTCCGTCACCGATTTTGTGATCGCGCGCATCCTGCAAGGCGCCGGCGGCGCCATGATGACGCCGGTCGGACGGCTGGTGCTGCTGCGCTCGATCGACAAGAGCGCGCTGGTCAATGCGATGGCCTGGGTGACGGTGCCGGCGCTGGTCGGCCCGGTGATCGGGCCGCCGCTTGGCGGGTTCATCACCACCTATTTGACCTGGCACTGGATCTTCCTGATCAACATTCCGATCGGGCTGCTCGGCATCTTCCTGGCGCTGCGCTACATCGACCCGATCCGCAGCGAGGACCCCGAGCGTTTCGATCTCTACGGACTGGTGCTGGCCGGCATCGGACTTGGCGGCATCGCGTTCGGGCTCTCGATCGCCGGCCTCAATCTGCTGCCGTGGACGGTCGTCATCGCACTGGTCGCGGTCGGCACCATTTCCATGACGCTCTATGTGATCCACGCCAGGCGGACCTCTTCTCCGGTACTGGATTTCGCGCTGCTGCGGTTGCCGACCATGCGCGCCAGCATCATCGGCGGCTTCATGTTCCGGCTCGGCATCGGCTCGCTGCCATTCCTGCTGCCGCTGTTGCTGCAGGTCGGATTCGGCCTCACGCCGCTCAACTCCGGGCTGGTGACCTTTGCCTCGGCGGCCGGCGCCATGGGCATGAAGACGCTGGCCGCGCGCATCATCCGGACCTTCGGCTTCCGCAACATCATGACCATCAACGCGGTGGTGAGCTCGGTCTTCCTCGCGGCCTGCGCGCTGTTCACGCAGGTAACCCCGCTGCTGCTGATCATGATCCTGCTGGTGGTCGGCGGCTTCTTCCGCTCGCTGCAGTTCACCGCCATCAACACGCTGGCCTATGCGGAAGTCGATCCGGCGCAGATGAGCCGCGCCACCACGCTGGTCAGCGTCAACCAGCAACTGGCGGTTTCCGCCGGCGTCGCGGTCGGCGCCTTCTCGGTGGAATCCACCATGTGGCTGCATCATGTGAACGAGTTGAGCGCTGGCGATTTCGCGCCGGCCTTCATCGTGGTCTCGGTCATCTCGGCGCTTTCGGCGTATTTCTTCTATGAAATGCCCGTCGATGCCGGCCATCAGGTCTCGGGACGCGGCGTCATCGTTGTCACCTCTCCGGAACGCGACGCCGAACCGGAAGAAACCGCTGCCACTGAAACCGCCAACGCGAGGGATCAGCGGCTGGGGTAAGACAATTTCTGCCGTCATTGCGAGCGAAGCGAAGCAATCCAAGACACGGCGAAACGAAAGATGGATTGCTTCGTCGCTTACGCTCCTCGCAATGACGGATCTGTCGCCACCCCGCGAAATCCCATCGCCAGCACATAACGCTCGGAAGAATCCTTGCGGCTCGAGGCCGGCTTGACGTGCTTGACGGTGGCGAAGTCGCGCTTGAGCTGGGTCATCAGCGTCGCGTCGGCGCCGCTCTGGAACACTTTGGCGACGAAGGTTCCGCCGGGCTTGAGCACATCGGCGGCAAACGCGGCAGCGCCTTCGACCAGGCCGAGGATGCGCAGCTGATCGGTCTTGCGGTGGCCGGTGGTATTGGCGGCCATGTCGGACAGCACTACATCGGCGCGGCCGCCGATCATGGCCAGCAATTTGTCCGGCGCGTCGTCGTTGAGGAAATCGAGTTGCGCAAAGCTCACACCCGCGATCTCCGGCATTTCCAGCAGGTCGATCGCGACCACCTTGCCGCGGCCGTCGGCGGCGCCGACCCGTTTGGCGGCGATCTGGCTCCAGCCGCCGGGCGCGGCGCCGAGATCGACCACGGTGATGCCGGACTTGAGGAAGTGGTACTTGTCGTCGATCTCGATCAGCTTGTAGGCCGCGCGCGAGCGCAAGCCGTCGCGCTTGGCCTGTGCCACATAGGGATCGTTGAGCTGCCGCTCCAGCCACAGCTTCGACGACAGCTTGAGCCTGCCGCCGCTCTTGACGGTGACCCGCAGCCGGCCGGTGGTATCTTTCGCCATGCCGGGGGTGCTAACACATCGCAGGCGGCTGCGCCTAGCATCGGCTGAGAACGCCGTCTTCGCGCATCATCTCGACCAGCATGCCCTCGCGCAGGCCGCGGTCGGCGACCCGCAGCCTTGGCAGCGGAAACGCATGGCGGATCGCGTCCAGGATGGCGCAGCCCGCCAGCACCAGATCGGCGCGCTCGACGCTGATGCAATTGTTTTCGGCGCGTTCCTGATAGCTCATGCCGAGCAGCCGCGCGATAACAGCGGTGAGATCGGCATCGCTCATCCAAACCCCGTCGATGCGGCGGCGGTCGTATCGCAGCAGATTGAGATGAACTCCGGCCAGAGTCGTCACCGTGCCCGAGGTGCCGAGCAGGTGCATATCCGCAAGATCCCCGCCATGTTCGGCCGCGAAGGGTGCGACATGCTCCGCGACCTTCTCGACCATCCGCGCGTAGGAATGCGCCGTGACGTCCTTGCCGCCGAAATGTTCGGCCAGGGTGACGACGCCGAGCGGGATCGACATCCAGGCCTTGATGCGCGGGGCGGCGTTGGGCTCGCCCGGATCGCGTTCGATGCGAACCAGCTCGGTCGATCCGCCGCCGATGTCAAACAGAATGGCGCCGCGGCCTTGCGGATCCAGCAGCGGCGAACAGCCGAGCACGGCCAGCGCCGCCTCGGTCTCGCGATCGATGACCTCGAGCCGAATGCCGGTCTCGGCGGCAACCCGGTCGCGGAACCCGTCGGCATTGGCCGCCGCGCGACAGGCCTCCGTCGCAATCAGCCGCAGCCGCCTCGCCTTCTTGGAGTGGATCTTGTCGCGGCAAATGCTCAAGGCCGCGATGGCGCGCTCGATCGCAGCTTCGCTGATGCTGCCGGTGGCCGAGATTCCCTCGCCCAGCCGGATGATCCGCGAGAAGGAATCGACTACGCGGAAACCGTCGCCGGAGGGACAGGCGATCAGCAGGCGGCAATTATTGGTACCGAGATCCAGCGCGGCGTAGACGCCGCCTCCCGCGGCCGGTGAATGGACCGCTGTGGGTGCGCCCACGCCCCCGACCGATCCATTCCGGCCGTTGGGCGCGGCGTTACCGTCATCGTCAACCGGCCCTTGGCCGTCGTCTCCGCGCGGCCCGAGGCCGTCGCGAAGCCGCGTGTCCTGATTCATCCAGAGTATCTTTCCGCGGCCGCCGGCGGCCGACGAGGAATTTCCGTTCACGGAAACTTTAGCAGTGCCAAGCTGCGGCGCAACAGCCCTGCACATGGGACCATGCCCAATCAGGCGTTGTCGTGGGGTGAGAGGTGCATTATCTCAGGGAAAGCCGCTAAATCACACAAAAACCATGCATTTCGGGAAATTTTGAATGCAAGACCAGATCTCGTCGCCGGCGCTCGAAAACGCTATTGCACTGCAAAAATATGGTGTCGGGCAGCCGGTCCGCCGCAAGGAAGACGACACCCTGGTTCGCGGCAAGGGCAAATACACCGACGACTTCAATCTGCCCGGCCAAGTCTACGCCTGGATGGTGCGCTCCAGCCATGCCCACGGCATCATCCGGGGGATCGACACCTCGGCGGCCAAAACCATGCCGGGCGTGCTCGGCATCTGGACCGGAACCGACCTTGCGGGATACGACCCCTTTACGTGCGGCCTGCCGCTGAAGAACAGGGATGGCTCGCCGCTTTTGCAAACCCACCGCATGCCGCTGATGACCGACAAGGTGCGTTATGTTGGCGACGCCGTGGCGTTTGTGGTGGCTGGCACGCCGGCACAGGCCCGCGACGCTGCCGAGGCCGTGGTGGTGGATATCGACCCGCTGCCCCCGGTGACCACGCCCGAGGAGGCCATCAAGCCCGGCGCGCCGCAGCTCTACGACCACATCGCAAACAACATCGCGCTCGACTATCATTACGGCGACAGCGCCAAGATCGAGGCCGCCTTTGCCGCTGCTGCGCATGTGACGCGCCTCGACATCGTCAACAACCGCGTCGCCGTGGTGGCGATGGAGCCGCGCGCGGCGCTGGCTTCCTACGACAGGGCCCGCGATCATTTCACGATCCAGATGCCGACCCAGGGCGTCTCCGGCAACCGGGCGACGCTGGCCAAATTGCTGAAGCTGCCGAACGAGAAGGTTCGCATCCTGACCGCCAATGTCGGCGGCTCCTTCGGCATGAAGAACGTCAACTACCCCGAATACATCTGCATCCTGCACGCCGCAAAGGTACTGGGCAAACCCGTCAAGTGGACCGACGAGCGATCCTCGAGTTTTCTGTCCGACAGCCACGGCCGCTCGCAAAGCATCCATGCCGAGCTGGCGCTGGACAGCGATGGCAAATTCCTCGCCGTCCGTCTGTCCGGCTACGGCAATCTCGGCGCCTACATCACCGGCGTCGCGCCGCAGCCGCTTTCGCTCAACACCGGGAAAAATCTCGCCAGCGTTTACCGCACGCCGCTGCTCGGCGTCGATATCAAATGCGTGCTGACCAACATCACCCATATGGGCGCCTATCGCGGCGCGGGCCGGCCCGAGGCCAATTATTTCATGGAGCGGCTGATCGATCGGGCCGCCGACGAGATGGGCATCAACCGGCTGACGCTGCGCAAGCGCAACTTCATCAAGCCGGCGCAGTTGCCGTTCGCGGCGGCATCCGGCGTCACCTACGACAGCGGCGACTTTCAGGGTGTGTTCGACACGGCGCTGGAGATCTCCGACCATGCCAATTTCGCCAAGCGCAAGAAGGAAAGCCGCAAACTAGGCAAGCTCCGCGGCATCGCGGTCGGCTCCTATCTCGAAGTCACCGCGCCGCCCAGCGGTGAGCTCGGCAAGATCGTGTTCGACGCCGACGGCTCGGTCACACTGACCACGGGCACGCTCGATTACGGCCAGGGTCATGCGACACCGTTCGCGCAGGTGCTGTGTTCGCAGCTCGGTGTCCCCTTCGAGCGCGTCAAGCTGGAACAGAACGACAGCGATCTCGTGCGTTTCGGCAACGGCACCGGCGGCTCGCGCTCCATCACCGCCAGCGGCATGGCCATCGTCGAATCCTCGCAGCTGGTCATTGAAAAAGGCAAGCGCGCCGCCGCGCATCTGCTGGAAGCCTCCGAGGGCGACATCGAATTCGGCAATGGCCGCTTCACCATTGCCGGCACCGATCGCAGCATCGACATCATGGAGCTGTCGCGTCGCCTGCGCGAAGGCAAGATGCCCGAGGGCGTGCCTGATACGCTCGACGTCGATCACAACACCAAGGAAACGCCGTCGACCTTTCCCAATGGCTGCCATGTCGCCGAGGTCGAGATCGATCCCGAGACCGGCGTCATCCAGGTCGTGCGTTACACCGGCGTCAACGACTTCGGCACCGTCGTCAATCCGATGATCGTCGCCGGTCAGTTGCATGGCGGCGTCGCGCAAGGCATCGGCCAGGCGCTGATGGAGCAGGTCAGCTATGACGAAAGCGGCCAGCCGATCACCGGATCGTTCATGGACTACGCGCTGCCACGGGCGGAAGACATTCCGCTGATGACGGTCGGCGACCATCCATCGCCGGCCAAAACCAATCCGCTGGGCACCAAGGGCTGCGGCGAAGCCGGCTGCGCCGGCAGCCTGGTCACCCTCGTCAATGCGGTGCTCGATGCGCTGTCGGAGTTCGGCATCAAACAGATCGACATGCCGCTGACGCCGGAGCGAGTCTGGCGCGCGATAGAGGATGCGAAGAAAAAGGCGGCGTAGTCGACGCCATACCAACTGTCATCGCCCGGCTCCGACCGGGCGAATCCGCCCGGTATTCCAGAGGCGCGGGCAATTGATCGAGAAGCCGCGGCGTACTGAATCCCCCGCTTTCGCGGAGGATGACAGTTGGAAGTGTAGCCACGATGCTCACTGAAACACCATCCGTCATACGCGGGCATGACCCGCGTATCCATCAAACTTCACAAGAGTCTTACGAAGAGGGTGGATTGCCGGGTCAAGCCCGGCAATGACGAGCCAACTACGCCGCCGCCTGTTCGCGCGGCTGGTAGATCGCGATGTGCTGGCAATGCGCCAGTGGCGTCCTGCCGTTGGCGACCACCAGCGCGTCGAGTTCGACGAAGCGGTGGCCCTTCTTTACGTAATTGCCGGTGACGCGCGCCCGCGCCGTCAATTCGTCGCCGCAGGCGCCCGCCGCGAGAAGCTGCATCCGGCTGCCGACATGAATCCAGGGGCCGAGAACGGCGTTGTCGACCAGCACCTTGTTCATCACCCGCTGCAGGAGGCCGGGATGAACGAGCCCCTCCGCCAGATAAATCGGATCACGCTCGCGCACGTCAGTCAGATATTCCTTTGCCGCCGCACCCGCCCAGCTGCGCGGGATGGTGCCGAGCCATTGGTCGAGTTGGTAGGACGCGGCACTCACCGGCCTGCGCTCGCTCACCGCTGCGGTTTCGGCAAACGCCGCAATCGAGAGTGGCGGGGCGGATGCGGGCAACGATGCCGTGCCGGTCGCGCAGAGCTGACCCCGGCTTTCGACCTCGATCGACAGCACGCCGTCGCTTTCGGCGGCCGTCACGTCGGCGATCTCGCCGTCATAAACCGGCTTGACGAAGCGCGCCTCGATCAGGCCGCGTTCGAGGAAAGCGCGGCCCCATTTCGCGACCGGCAAATGCATCATATAGGCCATGACATCCACGCCGGGGACCAACCCGCCGCTGAACCCGAACCGTTTTGCCACGGTGTCGTCATGCATCTTGTTTTCGGATTGTTTGGCCGTGTTGTAGGCCGAGACGCGGTACGGCGCGGTGGGCATGCCTGATTCCTGTGATTTCGGTCGTTTTTCATCGATAATCGTACGCCAAGAGAGTGCCGTGGCAAGGGTGTTCCTGTCCGCGTTTTGCTCGCAATTCCAGCTCCGATAGGCTACCACGCGCAGGCGCGAGCGCGCGATCCCGCGTTCCCCAGCCAATCCTCAACCGATGAAATCGATTTTGAACCCCACCCGCATCTATGTCGACGCCGACGCCTGCCCGGTCAAAGACGAAATCTACCGCGTCGCCGCCCGCCATGGCCTGCCCGTCAGCGTGGTCGCGGGCCAATTCATCCGGGTGCCGCAGGATCCGCTGATCGAGCGGATCGCCGCGGGTTCCGGGATGGATGCCGCCGACGACTGGATTGCGGAACGCGCGGGCAAGGGCGATATCGTTATTACCTCGGACATTCCGCTGGCGAGCCGCTGCGTCAAGGCCGGCGCCGAGGTAATCGCGCCGAACGGCAAGCCGTTCACGGAACAATCCATCGGCATGACGCTGGCGGTGCGCAACCTGATGACCGATCTTCGCTCTTCGGGCGAGGTCACCGGCGGCCCAAGATCTTTCGCGCCGCGCGACCGCTCGGCGTTTCTCGCGGCGCTCGACCAGACCATTCGCCGCATCCAGCGTCAGCGCGCCGCGCAAACGGCGCAAACACAGAGTTGAAACGAAATATGGCGCCCCCGCTGATCCAGTTGAAGGAGATCAAACTGACCTTCGGCGGCACGCCGCTGCTGTCGGGCGTCGAACTGTCGGTGTCGACGGGCGATCGCGTCTGCCTGATCGGCCGCAATGGCTCCGGCAAGTCGACGCTGCTGAAGATCGCGGCCGGACTGGTCGAGCCCGACAGCGGCAGCCGTTTCGTGCAGCCCGGCGCCACCGTCCGCTACCTGCCGCAGGAGCCGGATTTCGAAGGCCATGCCACCACGCTGGCTTACGTCGAAGCCGGCCTTGGCCCCGGCGACGACCATTATCAGGCCCGCTACATTCTGGAGCAACTCGGGCTGCACGGCGACGAGGACCCGGCACATATTTCCGGCGGTGAGGCCCGCCGCACCGCGCTGGCGCGCGTGCTGGCGCCCTCGCCCGACATCCTGCTGTTGGACGAGCCCACCAACCATCTCGATCTCACCACCATCGAATGGCTGGAAAGCGAACTCGCGAGCCGCCGCAGCGCGCTTGTCATCATCAGCCACGACCGCCGCTTTCTGTCGAACCTGTCGAACAGCACCGCCTGGCTCGACCGCGGCCAGATCCGGCAGATCGACCGCGGCTTTGGCGCGTTCGAAGCCTGGCGCGACGAGGTGCTGGCGGAGGAAGAGCGCGACCAGCACAAGCTCGACCGCAGAATCGTCAACGAAGAGCATTGGCTGCGCTACGGCGTTTCCGGCCGCCGCAAGCGCAACGTCAAGCGGCTCGGCAATCTCTACACATTGCGCGAGCAGCGGCGCGACTATCGCGGCGCCACGGGCAATGCCAACCTCGCCGCCGCCGAAGCCGACAAATCCGGCAAGCTGGTGATCGAGGCCAAACACATCGGACGGACCTATGGCGATCGCCGGATTGTCGATGATTTCTCGATCCGGGTGCAGCGCGGCGACCGCATCGGCATCGTCGGGCCGAACGGCGCCGGCAAGACCACGCTGATCGACATGCTGACCGGCGCCAGTCCGCCCGACAGCGGCACCATCCGGTTCGGTGCCAACATCGAGATGGCGACGCTGGACCAGCATCGCGAAAGCCTCGATCCCAAGTCGACGCTGGCCGACGCCCTCACCGGCGGCGGCACGGACAATGTGATGGTCGGCGGCAAGCCGAAGCACGTCGTCAGCTACATGAAGGATTTTCTGTTTGCGCAGGAGCAGATGCGCACCCCGCTGGAGGTGCTGTCCGGCGGCGAACGCGGCCGGCTGATGCTGGCGCGCGCATTGGCAAAACCGTCGAACCTCCTGGTGCTGGACGAGCCCACCAACGACCTCGATCTCGAAACCCTCGACGTGCTGGAAGAAATGCTCGGCGATTACGACGGCACCGTGATCCTGATCAGCCATGACCGCGATTTTCTCGATCGCGTCGTGACCTCGGTGATCGCGCCCGAAGGCGACGGCAAATGGGTCGAATACGCCGGCGGCTACACCGACATGCTGGCGCAGCGCGGCGCCGATCTGAGGCGCGAGGCGGTGAAGACGGCGACGACTGCTGCCGAGGGCAAGCGGGAGTCGAAATCCGGCGCGTCCTCTGACGGCCCCAGGCGCAAGCTTAATTTCAATGAAAAGCATGCGCTGGAGACCTTACCGAAGACAATTGTAAAATTGCAGGCGGAGATCGCAAAGCAGCAAAGGCATCTTGACGATCCCAATCTTTACAAGAAGGATCGCAAGAAATTCGACCTGTGCTCGGCCGCGCTCGCCACCGCGCAGAAGGAACTCGAGGCCGCGGAGGACAAATGGCTGGAGCTCGAAGTTTTGCGCGAAGAGATCGAGCAGGCCTGAGATAATTCCACCGTCATTGCGAGAAGCACTTGCGACGAAGCAATCCATTCTCTCTTTGCGTTGTGAAATGGATTGCTTCGCGGAGCCTGTCATCGGGCGGCGCTTTGCGCCGACCCGTTGGCTCGCAATGACGAGAATGGAGAATGGAGCCGACCCCATGACCACACCGCTCGCCGCCAAAATCGCCCGCGAATATGGCACGCCTTGCGCCGTCGTCGACATGGACCGCGTCGAGCGCAATATCGCGCGAATCCAGGCCGCCTGCGATGTCGCAGGGGTCGCCAACCGGCCGCACATCAAGACCCACAAGAGCCCGATGCTGGCGAAGCTGCAGATTCTGGCCGGCGCCCGTGGGATCACCTGCCAGAAACTCGGCGAAGCCGAAGTGATGGCAGACGCCGGGATCGACGACATCCTGATCAGCTACAATCTGATCGGCGAGGAGAAGATGGCGCGGCTCGGCGCGCTGCAGCTCAAGGCCAATATGACGGTCGCTGCCGATAATTCGACCGTGATCGCGGGCCTGCCGCAGGCGGCCGCGGTTTCCGGCCGGCCGCTGTCGGTCGTGGTCGAATGCGATACCGGGCGCAAGCGTGCCGGCGTCGAAACGCCGGCGGAAGCGATCTCACTCGCGCGCGAGATCGCGGCCTCCAACGGGCTGACCTTTGCCGGTTTCATGCTGTATCCGACCGAAACCGGCTGGACCGAGGCACAGAGCTTTTACGACGAGGCTCTGGCTGGCGTTCGCGAGCATGGACTCGAGGCTGCCATGGTGTCCACCGGCGGCACGCCGAACCTGAAGAATGTCGGCAAGCTCAAGGGCGCCACCGAGCATCGGTTCGGCACCTATATCTATAACGACCGCATGCAGGTCGCCGCCGGCGTCGCGAGCTGGGACGACTGCGCGCTGAACATTTATTCCACCGTGGTCAGCCGCGCCGCGCCCGATCGCGGCATTCTCGATGCCGGCTCGAAGACGCTGACGTCAGACACCGGCGGCGGCCTCGACGGCCATGGCCTGATCCTCGAACATCCCGAGGCCAGGATCGCGCGCTTTGCCGAGGAGCACGGCTTCCTCGACCTCGCCCGCAGCAACACCCGGCCCAATGTTGGCGATGTCGTGCGGATCGTGCCGAACCATGTCTGCGTCGTCGTCAACATGATGGACGAGGTGGTGATGGTCCGCGGCGAGGAAATCATCGGCACGCTGCCGGTGGCGGCGCGAGGGAAGCTGAGATAGCGAATAGGGAGTAGCGAATAGCGAATAGGGCAGCTGCTACTCGCTACTCGCCATTCGCCCCTCCAGCCACTTCAACACCCCCCTTCCCGCCGCCGCGCCCGTCGCGAACGAGGCCTGCAGCAGGTAGCCGCCGGTCGGCGCTTCCCAATCGAGCATTTCACCGGCGGCGAACACGCCGGGCAAGCGGCGGAGCATGAAATCGCAATCGAGTTCGTCGAAGGCAATTCCGCCTGCGGTCGAGATCGCGCGCGCGATCGGCGCTGTGCCGCCGAGGGTGATCGGCACCGCGTTGATCAGCCCGGCGAGATTTTCCGGTGACAGCGACGATAGTGGCGCGCCGGAGGCCATCGCCGCCTCCTGCAACAGGCCGATGCTGGCCGGCGACAGATGCGCGGCCTTGCGCAGAAAATTGGAGACCGACTGTTTGCCCCGTGGCACCGACAACCGGGCCATCAGATCGCCCGGCTCGAGATCAGGCCGCAGCGCGACGCGCAGGGTCGCCTGCCCCGAATCATCGATGGCCTGCCGCAACACCGCCGACAGCGCGTAGACCGCGCCGCCCTCGATGCCCCCGCGCGTGATCATGGCTTCGCCGCGCACGGAATGCGTTCCGAATGACAGCGCGATACCCTTGAGCGGATGGCCTTCAAAACGATCGCGAAAGACATCGGACCAGGCGACCGTGAATCCGCAATTGGCCGGCCTGAGCCGCGATATCGCCACGCCTTTCGCCGCCAGCAGGTCTGCCCAGGTGCCGTCGGAACCGAGCCGCGGCCAGCTCGCGCCGCCCGGCGCCAGCAGAGTCGCGCCGGCATCGACGATGCGTGGCCCGTCCGGAGTTTGAAACAACAAACCGCTATTCTCGTCCCAGCCGGTCCAGCGGTGGCGCAGCGCGAATTGCACACCCATCGCGTCCAGCCGCCGCAGCCACGCCCGCAGCAGCGGCGAGGCCTTGAACGCGACCGGAAACACGCGTCCGCTGGAGCCCGTGAAAGTCGGCTGCCCCAGCACCTCGCTCCATGCGCGCAAGGCTTCCGGCGGAAAAGCCGTGATCGCGGCGGCGAGTTGCGGCATCGCTGCACCATATCGCGTCAGAAATTCCGGCAGCGCCTCGCTGTGCGTGAGATTGAGGCCGCCGCGTCCCGCCATCAGGAACTTGCGGCCTGCCGACGGCATCGAATCATAGACCGTGACGCCGGCGCCGCCTTGCGCCAGCACCTCGGCCGCCATCAGCCCGGCGGGGCCGGCACCGATGATGGCGATGTGCGATTTGGGAATCGAAGGCATCGTTGAGTGTAGACCTCATCTGCTGGCCGCAAAAAAGAAACGTCATGCCCGGGCTTGTTCCGGGCATCCACGTCTTAGACGACGCGCGGCTCAAAGATGTGGATGGCCGGGTCAAGCCCGGCCATGACGGAAGAGAGTTTCGTCATTACCGGGCGCGTAGTTGCGCGAACCTCAGATGTGCAATCGCACATCGGGGAATCTCGAGATTCCGGGTTCGATGCTTCGCATCGCCCCGGAATGACGATCAGAGCTTCACCCCGGCACGCGCCGCGGCCTGGCCGACATATTTCTCCGTCTGCTGGAACGCGCCTTCCAGCGCCTTCGCCGACGACATGTCGCTGATCTCAGCGAAATGCGCCGCCACCGCGTCCGGCGTCCAGTCCGACGGCGGCAGGTTGATGCCATCGGTTTCCATGATCTTGATCACCGCGAACGAACCGGCGCCCGCCCCCATGATGGTTCGCGTCGGAGCCTCCTCGCCAAGCAGGAAAAGCACCGCAGGCGTAATCGCTTCCGGCTTCATCAGCGCCAGCGCCTGCGGCGGCAGCAGTTCCTCCGTCATCCGGGTCGCCGCCGTCGGCGAGATCATGTTGACGCGGATATTGGTCTTGCGACCCTCCTCCGCCAGCACGTTCATCAGGCCGATCAAGCCGGTCTTCGCCGCGCCGTAATTGGCCTGGCCGAAATTGCCGTAGAGACCGGACGACGAGGTGGTGACGACGATGCGGCCATAGTTGCGCTCGCGCATGCCGGCCCACACCGCCTTGCAGCAATAGAAGGTGCCGGTGAGATGGACGTCCAGCACTTTGGCGAAATCGGCAATCTCCATTTTCGCAAACGACTTGTCGCGCAGGATGCCGGCATTGGCGCACAGCAGATCGACGCTGCCCCATTCCCTGGTGGCGCGCTCCACCATCGCCTTGACCTGCTCGTAATTGGAGACATCGGCGCCATCGGCCATCGCCACGCCGCCGCTTTTGCGGATTTGCTCGACCACGCTTTCCGCTGCCGTCAGCGACCCGCCGCTGCCGTCGCGGGCGCCGCCGAAATCGTTGACCACCACTTTGGCGCCGCGGCTCGCCAGCCCCAGCGCATGCGCGCGTCCAAGACCATTGCCCGCGCCGGTGACGATGGCAACGCGTCCGTCAAACCTGATTGTCATGAGTTAGAATTCCTGGATGCGGGTTTCTCTTTCGTCATGCCCGGCCCTGTGCCGGGCATCCACGTCTTTCCTGGTTGCCGCATCGAACAAGACGTGGATGGCCGGGACAAGCCCGGCCATGACAGGGTTATGCAGCAAAGTAGATCAAACCGATCCAATCCGCCACCAACGCGGGTTTTTCCTCGCCCTCGATTTCGACGGTGACTTGGGTACGCGACATCAGCTCCGTCGGCTTGCGCAGCTTCGCTTCGGCCAGCGTAAATCGGCCTCGGACGCGCGAGCCGGCGCGCACCGGCGAGATGAAGCGCAGCCTGTCGAAGCCGTAATTGACGCCCATGGTGGTGCCCTCGATCACCGGCATCACCTCGTAGGACATGATGCTCATCAGCGACATCGTCAGGAAACCGTGCGCCACCGTGCTGCCGAACGTGGTTTCGCGCTTGGCGCGCTCGGGGTCGATGTGGATGAATTGATGATCCTCGATCACATCGGCATAGACATCGATCCGGTTCTGATCGACCAGATGCCAGGACGACACGCCAACTTCATGGCCGACCATGTTCTGGTAGGTTCCCAGCGAAACCGGCGGCTTCTTCCAGACTTCATTCATTACATCAACTCTCCGCCGATCCGGCCGGACGCACCTTCGCCAATTCCGGGAAATCCTCTTCGCGGAATTCCACCCCCCGCAGCGAATCCTCGCGGTCGTTGACGTGCTCGAGCCGGCGCAACTGCACCCTGCGGATTTTGCCGGAAATCGTCTTCGGCAATTCGGTCACGAGCTCGATCCGCCGGATGCGCTTGAAAGGCGCGAGCCGGATATGCAGATGTTGAAAGATCGACAATGCGGTTTCCGCCGAGCGTTCCGCGCCCGCGACCAGCAGCACATAGGCCTTCGGAATCGCAAGCCGGATCGGGTCGGGACTGGGAACGACCGCGGCCTCAGCGACCGATTCATGCTCCAGCAAAATGCTTTCCAATTCGAACGGGCTGATCCGGTAGTCCGACGATTTGAACACATCGTCGGAGCGGCCGACGAAAGTGAGAAAACCCTCGTCGTCGGCGAACACCACGTCGCCGCTGCGATAGAGCTCGCCGTCGGCGCCGCTCAATGTCCCGTCCTCGCCCTGATAGCCCTGCATCAGGCCCGCGGGCCTGTCATCACCGAGTACCAGGGTGACTTCGCCCTCCTTGGTGATCTGCCCGTCGATATCGGTGATCTCTACGCGATATCCGGGCAGCGGTCGGCCCATTGATCCGACCTTCACCTTCTGTCCCGGCGAATTTCCGGCCAGCGCCGTGGTTTCGGTCTGGCCATAGCCGTCGCGAATGGTCAGGCCCCAGGCGCTACGCACCTGATCGATCACTTCGGGATTGAGCGGTTCCCCGGCGCCACATACCTCGCGCAATCGGACCTTGAAGGTTGCAAGCTTCTCCTGAATGAACAGCCGCCACACCGTCGGCGGCGCGCACAGCGTGGTGACGCAGCAGCGCCCGATGGTCGCGAGCAACCCCTTGGCGTCGAAGCGCGGCTGATTGACCACGAAAACCGTGGCGCCGGCATTCCATGGCGCGAAGAAGCAGCTCCAGGCGTGCTTGGCCCAGCCCGGTGAGGAAATGTTCAGATGGACATCGCCGGGCTGCAGCCCGAGCCAGTACATCGTCGATAGTCCGCCGACGGGGTAGCTGCGCTGGCTGTGCCGCACCAGCTTTGGTTTTGCCGTGGTGCCCGACGTGAAATACAGCAGCATCGGATCGTCGGCGCTGGTCGGTCCGTCCGGCTCGAAGGCATCCGGAAAACCCGCGGCCTGTTCATACGACAGCCAGCCCTCAGGCTTCGACGAGGGGTTGACGACGATGCGGACCAGCTGATCCCCGCCGAGGCCAATAAATTTCGCGACCTGGTCCTGGGCCGCCACCACGACCTTGGCGCGGCCGCGATCGAGCCGGTCGCGCAGCTCGTCCGGCGTCAGCAATGTCGTCGCGGGAATCACCACCACACCGAGCTTCATGGCCGCCAGCATGGTCTCCCACAGCGGAATGACGTTGCCGAGCAGCAGCAACAGATGATCGCCGCGCTGCAGCCCCTGCGCGCGCAAAAAATTTGCGACCTGGTTGGAACCGCGCGACAGCGCGGCGAATGACAGTTTGGTTTCGCGATTGCTGCCGGCGTCGACGATCCACAGCGCCGCGCGATCCTTGCTTTCGGGGTCACGCGCCAGTTCGGCGTCGAACCAGTCGAGCGCCCAGTTGAACGGCACCGGATCAGGCCAGCGGAAATCCGCGACGGCCGTGTCGTAGTCCGTCCGATGCTTGAGCAGGAATGCGCGGGCTTGCTGGAATGTGGTCATGTCGACGGCCGATAGGGCAATTGAGCTGTCGTCACTGCGAGGAGCAGAGCGACCAAGCAATCCAGATTAAGGCTATCTGGCAATGGATTGCTTCGCTGCGCTGGCAATGACGGTAAAATCATTTCCCCGCCAATTCGCGGACGTGCTGGATGATTCCGGAGAAATCCATCCCGCCATGCCCCGCGGCGTCGAACGCCTTGTAGATCTCCTGCGCGTGCTTGCCGAGCGGCGTGGCCGCGCCGCTGGCCCTGGCCGCATCCTGCGCCAGCGTCAGGTCCTTCACCATCAGGGCCGAGGCAAAACCCGGTTTGTAATCGTTGTTGGCGGGCGACGTCGGCACCATGCCCGGCACCGGACAATACGACGTCAGCGCCCAGCATTGCCCGGACGAGGTCGAGGCGACGTCGAACAACGCCTGATGCGACAACCCAAGCCTCTCGGCCAGCGCAAAGGCCTCGCCGACCGCGATCATGGAAACCCCGAGGATCATGTTGTTGCAGATTTTCGCCGCCTGCCCGGCACCGGCACCGCCGCAATGGACGATTTTCTTGCCCATGTTTTCCAGTACCGGCCTCGCCGATGCGAACGCATTCTCCTTGCCGCCGGCCATGAAGGTCAGCGTCGCGCCTTTGGCGCCGCCGGTGCCGCCCGACACCGGCGCATCGACCGAGGCGATGCCGTGCTTGGCCGCCAGCGCGTGGGCCTCTTTGGCGCTTTCGACGTCGATGGTGGAGCAGTCGATAATCAGCGATCCCCTGGCCATGGCAGGCAATATTTCAGTCCAGACCGAAAGCACATGTTTTCCGGCCGGCAGCATGGTGATGACGACTTCGGCGCCCTTCACCGCGCCGGCTGCGCTTTCGGCGATCGAAGCGCCGTCGGCCTTGGCCTGGTTGCGCGCGGCGCCCGCCAGATCGAACGCGACGACGCCGTGGCCGGCCTTGACCAGATTGGCAGCCATCGGGCCGCCCATGTTGCCGAGGCCGATGAACGCGATGTGTGCCATGTCTTAATTTCCTCCGCAGCGGTTTCTATTTGTTGTCGAACACGAGTTCGTCGGCGCCGATCTCCGTGAAGTATGGCGCCAGCATCTCGGGCGTAACATCCCCGATCCGCGCCGGCGACCAGCGGGGATTGCGGTCCTTGTCGATCACGGCGGCGCGGATGCCCTCGCGAAAATCGTCGCTTGCAAACACTTCCAGCGCGGCACGATATTCCCGCACCAGGCATTCCGCCAGAGATGCGGATGCACGCGCCAGCCGCAGCAATTTCAGCGTCACCACCATGCCGCGCGGCGACTTCTCATTCAATGTCTTTAGCGTCGATTGCGCCAGTTCCGAGCCGTCACGCTGCAGCGCCGCGACGATGTCTTCCATGCGATCATGGCCAAACCAGGCATCGACCTGCGGCCGGATCGCCGCGACCGGCCCCGAGGTCTCGCCGGTCGCGAACGCAGCGATCGCGGCTTTCACTTCGTCCGGGTTCACATCCGGTGGAAGACTGACAAGGGTCTCGCGCAAACCAGCCAGCAAGCCCGAAGGCACCACGGCATCCGCAAACCGCGCATAGACCGCGTCCGGGCCATTCATGGTCTGGCCGGTCAATCCAAAGTAGGTGCCGATCTCACCCGGCGACCGCGACAACAGCCAGGTGCCGCCGACATCCGGAAAGAAACCGAGGCCGACCTCGGGCATTGCCAGTTTCGTCCTGTCGGTGACGACACGATGTCGGCCATGCGCGGACAGACCGACCCCGCCCCCCATCACGATGCCGTCCATGAAGGCGACATAGGGTTTTGGAAATTTCGCGATCCGCGCGTTCAATATGTACTCCTCGCGCCACAGGATCTTGCCGAGATCGCCGTTGACCTTCGAGCTTTCATACAGCGCGCGGATATCGCCGCCAGCGCAGAGGCCGCGCTCGCCGGCGCCTTCCAGCAGGATCAGGCCTACCGCGGCGTCCGCCTCGAATTCATCGAGCGCCCGGTCGATGTCGCGAAACATCTCCAGCGTCACCGCATTGATCGCTTTCGGCCGGTTGAGGCGGATGACGCCGACGGCGCCCTCGCGCCGTGCGATCAGGTCGGGCTCGCTGACCGGCGCGTTCATCGCGCGCCCTCGATCAGCTTGCGCGCCACGATCAGCCGCATGATTTCGTTGGTGCCTTCGAGGATCTGGTGCACGCGCAAATCGCGCACGATCTTTTCGATGCCGTACTCGCTGAGATAGCCATAGCCGCCGTGCAGCTGCAGCGCCTGGTTGGCGACCTCGAAGCCGACATCGGTGCCGAAGCGTTTGGCCATCGCGCACAGCATGGTGGCATCAGCGTCCTTGCGGTCGAGCGCCGCGGCCGCGCGCCAGACAAAGGTCCGCGCCGCCTCCAGTTCGGTCGCCATGTCGGCGAGACGAAACTGCAACGCCTGGAATTCGTCGAGCCGCTTTCCGAACGCCTTGCGCTCGCGCATGTAGGCCAGCGACTTGTCGAGCGCGCATTGCGCGCCGCCGAGCGAACAGGCCGCGATGTTGATGCGCCCGCCGTCCAGCCCGGCCATCGCGATCTTGAAACCGATGCCCTCGTCGCCGAGGCGATTGGCGACAGGCACCCGCGCATTCTCGAAGATCACCGCGCGGGTCGGCTGCGCGTTCCAGCCCATCTTGCGCTCGTTGGCGCCGAGCGAGAGTCCGGGCGTGTCGCCCTCGATCACCAGCGTCGAGATGCCGCCGGGTCCGTCGCCGCCGGTGCGCACCATCACCACGTAGATATCGCCTTTGCCCGCGCCGGAGATGAACTGCTTCTGGCCGTTGAGCACATAATGGTCCCCATCGCGCACCGCGCGGGTGCGCAGTGCGGCGGCATCCGATCCGGACCCCGGCTCGGTCAGGCAATAGCTCGCCAGCAATTCCATGGTGCAGAGTTTTGGCAGCCATTTGTGTCGCTGGGCGTCGTTGCCATAGGCGTCGATCATCCAGGACGCCATGTTGTGGATCGAGATGAACGCCGACACCGTCGGACAGCCCTGCGCCAGCGCCTCGAAGATCAGCGCCGCGTCGAACCGCGTCAGCGCCGAGCCGCCGACATCATCGCGGATATAGACCCCGCCGATGCCGAGCTTCGCCGCCTCGCGCATCACGTCGACCGGAAAATGCTTTTCCTCATCCCAACGGATCGCATGCGGCGCGATCTTGTCCGCGGCAAAATCCCGCGCCATGTCGCGAATCGCGATCTGGTCCTCGTTGAGGGCGAATTGCATCCTGCGGCGGCTAATTCATCGTCGGAATCGAGAACTCCGCGCCTTCCTTGACGCCGGAGGGCCAGCGCGCGGTCACGGTCTTGGTCTTGGTGTAAAAGCGGATCGAGTCCGGGCCGTGCTGGTTGAGATCGCCGAAGCCGGATTTCTTCCAGCCGCCGAAAGTGTAATAGG
>Ga0302320_10009888_pt1 | contig 20438 bp, 13 predicted proteins | sample Bog_T0_3_FD_202130 | JGI IMG/M metagenome (GOLD analysis project Ga0302320, IMG submission 202130) | Peat permafrost microbial communities from Stordalen Mire near Abisko, Sweden - Bog_T0_3 | ecosystem: Environmental > Terrestrial > Soil > Wetlands > Peat | place: Sweden: Abisko, Stordalen Mire...
TGCCGAACATCTGCGCGGCGAGCTGCTTCGCCGTCTCGGTCTTCCCGACGCCTGTCGGGCCGACGAACAGGAAGGAGCCGATCGGCCGGCGCGGATCCTTCAAATCCGCGCGCGAGCGCCTGAGGGCGCGCGCGATGGCGCCCGAGGCGATCTGCTGGCCGACGACCGTCTTCTCGATCTCGGCCTCGAGGCCCAGGAGTTTCTCGCTGTCTTTCTTTTCCATCCTGGAGAGCGGGATGCCCGTCCAGTCGGCGACCACCTGCATCATCAGGCTCTCGTCGATGCCGACGCGCTTTTCCTCGCGGACCTTCTTCCACTCCTCGGTGGCCTGCTCATGGCGCGCCCGCAGCTGCTTTTCCTTGTCCCGGAATTTCGCGGCCTCCTCGAAATGCTGCTCGCTGATGGCCTTTTCCTTGAGTCCGCAGACCTCCTCGATCTCCTTCATCAGGGCCTCGATGTCGGGCGGCCTGCTGAGGGCGGAGATGCGGGCGCGGGCGCCCGCCTCGTCCATGACGTCGATCGCCTTGTCCGGGAGGAAGCGCCCGGTGATGTAGCGGTCCGAGAGCTTGGCGGCGGTCTCGAGCGCCTTGTCGGTGAATGTGGCCTTGTGGTGGTCCTCGTACTTTGAGCGGATGCCGTGGAGGATCGTGATCGTGTCCTCGACCGACGGCGGCTCCACCTTCACGGACTGGAAGCGGCGGTCGAGGGCGGAGTCCTTTTCGATGTATTTGCGGTACTCGTTCAGGGTCGTCGCACCCACGCACTGAAGCTCGCCGCGGGAGAGCGCCGGCTTGAAGATGTTCGAGGCGTCCATCGCCCCTTCGGCGGCGCCCGCCCCTACGATCGTGTGGAGCTCGTCGATGAAGAGGATGACGTTCTTCGCGCGCTTGATCTCGTCCATCACGGCCTTGATCCGCTCCTCGAACTGGCCGCGGTACTTGGTCCCCGCCACCATGAGGGCGAGGTCGAGGGTCACAACCTTCTTCTCCAATAGCAGCTCGGGGACGTTTCCAGCGGCGATCTCCTGCGCCAGGCCCTCGACTATCGCGGTCTTTCCCACCCCGGCCTCTCCAATGAGGACGGGATTGTTCTTGGTCCGCCGGCAGAGGATCTGGATCACGCGGCGGATCTCGTTCTTGCGGCCGACGACAGGGTCCATCTCTCCCTTGCGCGCCAGCTCCGTCAGGTCGCGCCCAAAGGCCTTGAGGGCCGGCGTCTTGACCTCCTTGCGGTCCTCCGGCGGCGGGCCGCCCCTGACCGGGCCTGCGCCGGTGGCTTCCTCGCCCCCTCCGAGGCCCTCGGCCCCTGAAAACTGCGGATCGAGCTCCCTCAGGATCTCGTTTCGCGTGCGCTCGATGTCGACGTCGAGCGACTTGAGGACGCGCGCTGCGACCCCCTCGCCCTCGCGAAGAAGGCCGAGCAGGATGTGCTCCGTCCCCACGTAGGAATGATTGAGGGTCTTCGCCTCCTTGCCGGCCAGGGCCAGCACTTTCTTCACGCGCGGGGTGAAGGGCATGCTCCCCTGGCTTTTCATCTCCTGCCCGATCCCCACCTGCTTCTCCACGGCGGCCCGGACGGTCTCAAGATCGAGCCCCATCTTCTGGAGGACGCTTACGGCGACGCCCTGCCCCAGCTTGATAAGCCCGAGCAGGATGTGCTCGGTCCCCACGTAATTATGGTGGAATCGGTCGGCTTCCTTGCGGGCCAGCGCGAGGACCTGCTGGGCCCTCGGCGTGAAGTTGTTCATCGGTTCCTGCGACATGAAGGTGTGTGCTGGTGATCAGTTTTTTCCGGGCGTTGTGAAAATGAAATCCGGGTGCGCGACATTCGCAAACTCCGAACGCAAGCGCGCCGCCCGGATGAAGTCGCGCTGGCTTGCCTCAAACTCGCCCTTCTGGGCGTACTGCAGGTGTCCCGGCTGCGCCTCGATGACCAGCCGGTCGATGGTCCCGCGGCATGTGTCGGGGAATACGCCAAGGTCGACGCCGAGCCGGATCAGCGAAAGGAGATTCATGGCCTCGCCCGAACTCAGCAGGTGGCTGTTCTGCAGGATGCCGTACGCCCGGCCTATCTTGTCGAAGACCTTTCCCGGGTCCGCCTCGAGCAGCTTGCCGCGGGCGTTGAGCTCGTGCTCGATGATCGACTGAAGGACGTTTGCCAAGCGCTTGATGATGTCCTCCTCCGACTCGCCGAGGGTCATCTGGTTCGAGATCTGGAATATGCTGCCACTGGCGTCCGAGCCCTCGCCGAAGAGGCCCCGGACCACCATTCCGAGCTGGTTCACGGAGCGGACGATCTTCTCCATCTGGCCCGCGATCACGAGGCCCGGCAAGTGCATCATGGCCGAGCCCCGAAGCCCCGTGCCGATGTTGGTCGGGCAGGCCGTCAGGTAGCCAAGGGTCGGCGAAAACGCAAAATCGAGCTTCTCCTCGAGCGCCGTGTCCAGGTCGTTGATCGCATTCCACGCCTTCTTCAGCTGGAAGCCCGCGCGGAGCACCTGGATCCGCAGATGGTCCTCCTCGTTGACCATCACGGAAAAGCTCTGATCCTTGCTGATCACGACGCCGCTGCCCTGGGTCGAGTTGCTCAGTTCCCGGCTGATCAGGTGCCTCTCCACCAGGATCTGCTTTTCGAGATCGGCCAGTTCGCTGACGGTCAGACTCAGCCCGCGCTTGAGCGGGGTAAGAGCCGACACCGCCTCGCGGCACTGCTCCAGGACTTCGGCCCTCTGCGCGGGCTTCGCCCAGCCCGGAAACGGCTGCCCCGCCAGGTTCCGCGCGAGCCGGACGCGCGTCATCAGGACAATGGCGGTCTTGCTGCCCGCGTTATCGGTCAGCTCGGAAGTGGATGCCAGTAATGAGGCGATGGTCATTTACGGTCGCACCGGCTTTTCGGAAACGGACTGCTTGACGCGGCTTATCTCGTCGCGGAAGCGGGCCGCCTCCTCGTAGTGTTCGGTCTTGATGGCTTCGCTGAGGTCAAGCTCCAGCTTGCTAAGCCTGTCGTGGAGCGACATGCGGTTGAGCGCTGTACTCGGCACCTTGCCCACGTGGGTCGTGCCCTTGTGCATGCTCTCCAGCATCGGCCCGAGGACGTCCTTGAACGTCTCATAGCAGATCGGGCACCCCAGGCGGCCCAGTTTCTTGAAATCGGCCTGGGTGAAACCGCATTGCTCGCACCGCACCCCGCCCACCCCGGTCTCCGGAATCAGCGAGGTCTTCAGGAGCAGATCCGCCAGGGAGAAGCCGGTTGGATCCGTGACCCCCTTCTTCTGGGCGCATTCATCGCAAAGATCGACCTTGTGCACCTTGTTGTTGACGATCTGGGTCAGGTGCACCGTGGCGGGCTTCGCGCAAAAATCGCATTTGAGCGGATTGTTCATGTTTTCGCTTCGTTTCTTATGCACTTAATGTGCCATGCCTTTGCGCGCTGGCAAGTACGCGCGCGAAGTCATGGGCAATGAGACAGCGCGGCACATTCCAGTGCCCCTGCTGTGATATCGTGACGCAAAGGCCGAACTTTAGCCTGCATCCATCATAAAACCGGTTCAGATGCGCGTCCCTTCCGTCAGGACACGCTGCCGGAACGCCTCCAGGACCCTCCGGGTGATCGGACCGGGGCGCCCGGAGCCGATTGACCGGCCGTCAAGCCCCACGACAGGAATGACTTCCGCCCCGGTGCCCGTCAGGAAGCATTCATCGGCGCACCAGATGTCGTAACGGGTCAAATTCGCCTCGCGCGCCGGGATCCCGAGTTCGGCGGCAATTGCAAAGATGGCCCCGCGGGTGATGCCCTCGAGGGCTCCCTGGGTTGCGGGCGGGGTCAGAATGCTGCCACGGTGCACGATGAAGATGTTGTCGGCCGTGCATTCGGCGACGTAGCCCTGGTCGTTGAGCACGACCCCTTCCTGCGCCCCGAACTGCCGGGCCTCGATCTTCGCCATGATGTTGTTGAGATAATTGAGCGACTTGACGGTCGAAGGCAGCGCAGCGGGCCCGACCCTGCGGGTAGGCACCGTGACGATCGACAGCCCCTTTTCGTACTGCTCTTTGGGATAGAGCGAAATCTTGCTCGCGATGATGAAAAGCGAGGGCTTCGGGCAGAGCCAGGGTGCCAGGCCGAGATCCCCCGCCCCGCGCGTGACCACCAGGCGAATGTAGGCGTCGGACAGCCCGTTGACACGGCAGGTTTCGCAGGTCGCCTCGCTGAGTTCCTTCCGGTTCAGGGGCAGGGTGAGCAGGATCGCCTTGGCCGAGTTCTCAAGCCGCTCCAGGTGCTGGTCGAGGCGGAACACGTTGCCTGAGTAAAGCCGGATGCCTTCAAACACGCCGTCTCCGTAAAGAAGCCCGTGGTCGAAGACAGACACCTTCGCATCCGCCTCGTCCACGAATTGACCGTTAAGATAGACCTTCATCTAACAAAACTAGGCTTTTCGGCGAATCGCTGTCGAGCACAGTCAGAAGACCTCAGGCCTCCAGTATTGAAATCGCGGCATCGCGATTTCAATACTGGAGGCCTGAGGTCTTTTCACACATCGATCACGTCCCCTCGACCGGCGGGGCCTCTTGGGGGAGGAGGAGGAGGACGGCTGCGCAGCAGGCTGCTGACAAAGAAATTGGTGATGCTGACGACGAGGGCGCCGCCCACGGCCGACCAGAAGCCGGCGACGTGAAACCCGTCCACCAGGTGCGCGGCGAAAAGGAACAGCAATGCGTTGATCACGATCATCCCCACCCCCATCGTGACCAGGATGAATGGAAGCGTGAAAAGGACGAGCAGCGGCTTGAGGAAGCTGTTGAAAAAGCTCAGCAGGATGGCGACAATCACGAGTGTCACCCCATCGTCGCACCGGATGCCCGGCACGAGCTTGGTCGCAAGCGCAACTCCGAGCGCAAGCACCAGCCAACGAACCAGCAATTGAACGAGAGGGGATGACATTTCCAACGCAACATTCGCCGCGCCGCCCGTCCGAGCAATGAAAATCCTCGTCATCCAGGACTACCTGCGAAGCGGCGGCACCGAGCGGCAATCCGTCTTTTTGGCGGGCGCCTTTGCCTCCGCGGGGAACGAAGTGGCGCTGATGACCTTCCGGCCGGGTGGCGCACTCGCCGGGGCCGGAGGCCCGGCCCGCATCGTGCTTCAGCCCTTTGACACCCGGATGGATTGGTTTGCGCCCGGTATTTTTCCCCGGGCGGCCGCCTTCGCACCGGATGTCGTCCTTTGCCATGGGCGCATGGCCAACTGCTATGCGGGCGGCCTCCAGCGCTACCTCCCCTCGGCGGCGGTCATCGCATCGATGCGCACGGGAAAGCCGCTCCCCTGGATGTTCCGCCGCTCGCTCCGGATGGTGCGGCACGTGGTCGCCAACAGCCGGCAGGCGCGGGAATTCCTGGTCGGCGGGCTCGGAATCCCCGGCGAGGACGTCTCGGTCATCCATAACTCGCTTCTCTTTCGGCAAGGCACGCCTTCCGTGGCAGCCGGGTTGCGGGCTGCCTCGGGCGCCTCGCCAGCAACGCTTGTCCTCCTAAGCATCGCCATGTTCCGGCCGGAAAAGAATCAGCGGGAGCTGGTGGAGATCGCCTCGCAGCTCCCCCCAAGCCTTGACTGGCAGCTGTGGCTCGCCGGCGATGGCCCCACCCGGGACGCCTGCATCCGCCTTGCGCATGAGCGGGGAATCGGGGAGCGGGTCAAGTTTCCCGGGTTGGCCCCGGACCCGGCCAACCTTTGCGCCGCCGCGAATGTCGCCGTGCACGCCTCCTCAAGCGAATCGCTCTCTAATTTCCTGATCGAGTCCCAGGCCGCGGGCCTGCCCGCGGTGGCCTACGAGGCGCGGGGCATCGCCGAATGCATGGTTCCGGACCGCACGGGCTGGGTCATCGAGCGCGGCGACCGCTCCGCCTTCCTGGCGGCCCTGGAGCGCCTCGCAGCCGAGCCGCCTGAGGCGCGGGCCGCCCGAGCCGCCGAAGCGCGGGCATTTGCCCTTGCCGAGTTCGACCCCGCCAGGCAGGTGGCCGCCTATCTCGAGCTGTTTCGGCGCATCCGGGCTTCTTGAGCAACGACGGCCCGGCCGTAACCCTTCCGCAGGCGCGTGCCATTCCCAGTGAGCGTGTATCTTTGACGCCCCGGCGACGACGAGTGCCGGGATGTGTCGAAGATCCACGCCAACCCCGCAGTTGCTTGTCCGATTTCTTTCGCCCTACAAGGGTTGCTGTCAGCTGGACAGCCCCTGAAGAGGTGAAGCAAAAGAATCAGAAGTTAGGCGGAACAAGGTTTATGAGAGGCCCATATCTTCGGGTGATAGCCGCCATGTTGGGATAAGTGGCGACTCTAGCGCCCTCTCCTTCCTTGCCAGCAACAGCGGATTCTACCGAGTAGCTGCCTTGCGGCGAGGCAGCCGACGGCGGGTTGTGCGTGAGTGTTATCATCTGGTCTTGATGGCCGGCTTGATTGAGTACGGCACGCAGACCATCTTCAGCGAGCGAGACGAAACCACCTGAACGGTCGCTTCCCAGCGTGTTCAAGAGTTGTGAAACAAGGCCGTCATAAATCTTATCCGCACCGGCAAACTCATTGATGGAGATCACGACACGCCCCTGATCGTCCGTTGTGACCGAAGCGTTTTGGGCCGCCAGTTCCAAAATCTTCTGATGCGCCGCACCGATGGCTGATTTCATCGTTTTTCGTTCCTCTGGAGTGATTCCAAAGAGGTTTATGAAAGCCTCGCTTAGATCGTTTTTGAGATCGATGGGCATCACTTTTACGAACCCGCATTTTTGATTTTGAAGATCCACCAGCACACGCAACCGTTGAATCGTTGTAAGCTTTGGTTCCTCATTCCCTTGCGCCGCCATGGAGCGCATTTCGTCGAGCGTCTTTTGCAGTTCCAGCAATTTTTGTTCATCCTCCGCGGCGATGTCGGCCAATTGCTGCTGCTTCGCAAGATTGGCTTTGTGTGTCGCGAGGGCCGCTGACAGCGACGCCTGTGCGGCCGCGAGGGAGGCTTGTGCCTGTCGGGCAGCGTTGCCCTCATAGAGGGCCGACCCAACGGCCAGCAATGCGACCAGACCGGCGATTCCCAGGCCCATTTTTGCTGTACTCATTTGAATAAGGACCCCTTGAATGGTCGCTAACGCGCCAACAGTAGAAGCGCCCGTGAGCGCTGCCGCCGAAACGCTGCTTGAGAGCCCCGCCGGAACTGCCGCGATGCCCTGGTTGGCCAGCAACCCGGCCAGCACAGCTGTGGTGGAGGCAAGCCCTCGCTTTGAGAATCCTATGCGCATCTTGTCCAGCGCCCGCTCGGCGCGTTTCTGCGCAGCGTCCTCGCTTATTCTCAGAAGTGCATCGATTTCAGAGAATGACCGGCGTTCAAAAAAGCGAAGAAGCACCACATCTCGGTCACTTTCATTGAGTTCTTCAATGGCTTCTTGCGATGATTCGTGTGAGAAGCGGCGAAGGAGTGTCACGTCATCAATCATTGCGATCGTCTTATGGACGTAATCGTTCGTGAGTTTCCGACAGGGATTTTACCCAGTACCGGGTGCTTTTGGCAAACTGAAGCTTTTGCCGTTGGTGGCACGCTTTGACAGGGAAGCCCCGAAAGAGGCGTTGCGAGCCTCGTGCCCGCCTCCTGGGCCAGGACGGGCTGGGATCCCGCCTGGCCCGGCTTGGCGGGCATTCTGGGTTTCGGCGAGCTCCGCCTCGCTAGGGGGCCTCCCTGTCAAAACGTACCACTACCCTTTTGCCGCTGTGCTTGTCAGATCCCCGCAACGCGCACGGGAACCCAAAGACGGTTTGACAATTGGCCCGGGGTGCCTGCCCGTTTGCTCGTGCCCAAGACCCATTCGAACGAACCCGGCTTCATCCGCCTGCGAGGGGTTCGGCAGAACAACCTCAAGGGGTTCGACATCGACCTGCCGCTGGGAAAATACATCGCCGTCACGGGGCTCAGCGGGGCCGGCAAGAGTTCGCTCGTCTTCGACACCCTTCACGCCGAGGGCCAGCGCCGGTATGTCGAGACCTTCAGCGCCTACACCCGGCAGTTCCTGGACCTGCTGGCCAAGCCCCGGGTGGACTCAATCGAGAACATCCGGCCGTCGATAGCCATCGGACAGACCAACACGGTCAAGACTTCGCGCTCGACCGTCGGAACGATGACGGAATTGACCGACTATTTCAAAGTGTGGTTCAGCCACGTGGCCTCGTGCTTCGATCCCGAAACCGGCGAGCAGGTCGTCGATGACAACCCGCAGTCGATCTGGGAGAAGACCCTGGAAGCCAGCGCCGGCAAGACCCTGGTCATCGCCTTCCGGATCGACAAGCCGGCGAGCCTCTCCTGGCCGGAAATACTCGGCAACCTGAAGGGCCAGGGTTACACCCGGGCCCTCATCCCCGGGTCCCCGATGATTGCCGCGCACCTGGAGGACCTGATTGCCGGACAGCCGGCCCTGCCCGGCGAGGCGGGTTCCCACCTTCTTGTGGCCCAGGATCGGTTGGCCATCCGCCCCGGCAATGTGAAGCGCTTCCTGGAGGCAGCCGAGACGGCTCTGCATTTCGGCCGCGGCGAGCTCCGGCTCTTTGCTGAGCCGGACAGCGGGTCCGCCGAAGGCCGGTTCGAGCCGGCGGGCCACTACTCCAGGGGCCTGCATTCGCCCCGTTCCGGACGCACCTTCCGGCCGGCGAGCCCGGCCCTGTTTTCCTTCAACTCCCCCATCGGCGCATGCCCGACCTGCCGCGGATTCGGCCGCATCATCGAGATCGACACCGCCCTGGCTATCCCCGACCGGTCGCTTTCGATCGACGGCGGCGCAATCAAGTGCTGGGAGGGCGAGGTCTACAGCGCCTCAAAGGATGACCTGAAGGTGTTTGCGCGCCGGCGGAAGATTCCGACCGGCATTCCCTTTGGCGATCTCACCGCCGAGCAGCAGGCCTTTGTCATCGACGGGGAGCCGGGCTACGGCGAGGAGAATGGAAAGAGCTGGCCCCGCTATTGGTACGGCATCAAGGGATTTTTCCGCTGGCTGGAGAAAAACACGTACAAGATGCATGTGCGGGTTTTCCTCGCAAGGTACCGGACCTACAATCCCTGCCCCGCCTGCCAGGGACGCCGCCTTCAGCCGGAGGCGCTCTGCTGGAGGTGGAGGGGCCGGACCCTGCCCGAACTCTACCAGATGCCGTGCGCGAAACTGCTGGCGCTGCTGACGGAGGCCGGCGGCCGCTCGGGTGCGCCGCGTCCCGCCGACCTTGCGTTCGACTCCATCCTCAGCCGGCTGCGCTACCTGGAAGAGGTCGGGCTGGGCTATCTCACGCTCGACCGGACCTCGCGCACCCTGTCGGGCGGCGAGGTCGAAAGGGTCAACCTCACCTCCTGCCTCGGCACTTCGCTGATCGACACGCTGTTCGTCCTGGACGAGCCGAGCGTCGGGTTGCACTCGAGAGATGTCGACCGGCTGATCCGGATAATCCGCTCGCTTACCGACGCGGGCAACACGGTCGTCGTCGTCGAGCACGATGAGGCGATGATCCGCGCCGCTGACTGCGTCGTGGAGGTCGGGCCGGCGCCGGGGGCGGCGGGCGGCCGGATCGTGTTCCAGGGCAGCGTGGCCGGCATGCTCGAAAGTCCGGATAGCATCACGGGGGCGTATTTCTCCGGGCGCCTGTCCGTTCCCACGCCCGCCTCCAGGCGCCCTGTCGGAGCGGACTGCAGCCGGCTCGGTTTTTGCGATGCGGCAAAGCACAATATCTCCGGGCTGTCGTTCCGAATTCCGCTGCAGCGCCTCGTCTGCCTGAGCGGCGTGTCAGGCTCGGGGAAATCCACCCTGCTCGACAATGTCATTTACCAGGGCCTGCAGGCCCGCCGGAGAAAGCTGACCGCCGATCCCGCGGCTATCGGGAGAATCGACGGCGATGGGGCCTTTTCGGACGTGGTTCTCGTGGACCAGTCGCCCCTCACGCGAACGCCCCGCTCGAACCCGGCCCTGTACACGGGGGCGTGGGAGCACATCCGCGAGCTCTTCGCGGGCACCCCCGCGGCCCAGGCCGGCGGATTTTCGGCGTCGAGCTTCTCGTTCAACGGCGGCGACGGGCGCTGCGATCACTGCCAGGGCCTCGGCTCCGAGCGGATCGAAATGCAGTTTCTCTCCGACGTGTACGTTCCCTGCCCGATCTGCGAGGGACGCCGCTTCAAGCCTGAGATTCTGGCGCTCGCCTGGAACGGTCACTCCATCGCCGACTTGCTGGAGACGAGCGTCTCCGACGCGCTCGCAATCTTCTCCGACCACAAGCCGGTCCGCTCGCGGCTGGCCGCTTTGGAGGCGGTCGGCCTGGGATACGTGACATTGGGCCAGCCATTGAACACCCTCAGCGGAGGGGAGGCCCAGCGCCTCAAGCTGGTCCGGTATCTGGAAGGATACTCCGGCGCGTCCGAGCCCGCCGGCAATGCCCTGCTCCTCCTCGACGAGCCCACGACCGGGCTGCACCGTCACGACGTGAAGGTCCTCCTCGGCGTCCTCCAGGCGCTCATCGACCGGGGCCATTCCGTCGTCGTCATCGAGCACAACCTCGATGTTCTCAAGGCAGCCGACTGGATCCTGGAGATCGGGCCCGGTTCGGGCTCCGACGGCGGCCGCATCGTCGTCGAGGGAACACCCGAGGATGTCGCCGCAGCCGAGACAGCCACCTCGCCGTTCCTGCGGGAGGCGCTCGGATTGCGGCGCGAGAGGGACCTGCCGCGTGCTGACGGAAATGAATCGGGCTGGGTGCCCCCCGCGCCAATGCGTGGAGGGATCGCGGTTGTCGGGGCGAGGGAGAACAACCTGAAGAACATTTCCCTCTCGATACCCCACCATGCCCTGAATGTGGTCACCGGAATCTCGGGTTCCGGCAAGTCGACCCTGGCCTTTGACATCATCTTCGCCGAGGGCCAGCGCCGTTTCATGGAATCGATGTCCCCCTACGCCCGGCAGTTCGTCGAGCAGCTTCCACGGCCCGACATCGACCGGGTGTCGGGGATCCCTCCGACAGTCGCGATCGAGCAGCGGGTCACGCGCGGTTCCCGCAAGTCGACAGTCGCCACGATTACGGAGGCGGCCCAATACCTGCGGCTTTTGTATGCCCGCGCAGGCACCCAGCATCATCCGGACACCGGACGTCCGGTCGAGCCCCTGTCGCTGTCCTCCCTCAGACGGCTGCTGTCCCGCTCGCTTGCCTCCCGGCCCGCTCTCAGGACAAAGCACCTTTACCTCTGCGCGCCGCTGATCCGCGGCCGCAAGGGCCACCACCAGCCGATCGCCACATGGATCGGCCGCCAGGGGTACGAACTCATGCGCACCGACGGCCGGATCATTCGGGTCGCGGCCTTCAAGAAGCTCGATCGCTACAAGGAGCATGACATCGAGGCCGTCGTGGCCGATCTGAAGTCACCCTCCGCCGCGGACGTCCGCAGCCTCTCCGCCCTCCTCGACAGCGCCCTCGCCCTGGGCAAAGGCACGTGTTTCCTCGCCCGGGCCGAAGGCGACATCCTCTCCTGGTTCTCGACCACCCGCACCGACGCCGAGACCGGCGAATCCTTCCCCGAACTCGATCCCAAGCATTTCTCGTTCAACTCTCCGCGTGGATGGTGTCCCGCGTGCAGGGGCCACGGGCGGATATTTCCCTGGATGCTCGAGCCCGACGATGAGGCCGAGGGAGATCCCCTTGCCCAACTGCGGCCGTACGGGATCGATCAGGGGTCGGATGTGTCGGAGGCCGGGCGCCTCTGCCCGGAATGCGGCGGAGCGAGGCTGAACCGGGTGTCCCGCGCAGTCCGGCTGCCGTTCAAGGGCAATGGCGGCCGGCATGGCGAGGACCAGGCCGCCCTGTCGCTGCCCGATCTCCTTCGCATGACTCCCGCCCGCCTCTGCTCGAGCCTGCGGCGCCTGAAGCTCGATGCGCGGGGCAGACTCGTCGCCCAGGACATTCTGCCGCAGATCGAGGAACGCCTGAAATTCCTGGACCGGGTGGGCCTCGGCTATCTTTCGCTCGACAGGCCGACCGAAACGCTTTCCGGAGGCGAGGCCCAGCGGATACGCCTGGCCTCCCAGCTCGGGTCAAACCTGTCGGGCGTCCTGTATGTCCTCGACGAGCCGAGCATCGGGCTCCACGCGCGGGACAACGCCCTGCTGATCGAGACGCTCAAGGCGCTGAAGGCCAAGGGGAACACGCTGCTTGTCGTCGAACACGATGAGGAGCTGATGGCCCGTGCCGATCACATCATCGACCTCGGCCCGGGCGCAGGCCTCCACGGCGGCGAAGTCCTGGCGGTGGGGACCCCCGCCGAAATCAGGCGGAGCGACCGCTCGCTGACCGGGCTGTTTCTCTCGCGGGGCCTCAAGCATCCTCTCCGCGGCGCCTACCGTCCGGTCGACCGAGGCTCCGCCCCCGGCTGGCTGGAACTCGACGGGGCTCGCCACCGCAACCTCCGTGGATTCAACCTGAGGCTGCCAATAGCCCGCCTTGTCATGGTGGCGGGTCCGAGCGGCGCGGGCAAATCGACCCTGTTCCGCGACCTCCTGGGCCCAGCCGCGGCGGTCGCAATCAAGGAAAGAAAGGCGCGGCTCGGCGGCGCCGCATTCGTGCGGTTGGCGGGATTCGAAGCCGACGATCCCGCCCCGGGCAGGCGCCCCGCGCCCCCGTTCGTCGAATTGAGGGGGGCTGCGGGATTCCGGTCGGTCATCACCGTCGACCAATCGCCGATCGGCAAGACGCCGCGGTCGACTCCGGCGACCTACCTCGGAATCTTCGACTCCATTCGGAAATTCTTTGCCTCGCTGCCCGAGGCAAAGGTGCGCGGGTTCACCGCTTCGCGGTTCTCATTCAACACGTCCGGAGGCCGCTGCCCGGCCTGCGAGGGGGCCGGCAGGATCCGCTACGAGATGGCATTCATGCCCGACTCCTATCTTTCGTGCGAGGCATGCGGCGGCGGCCGTTACGGCCCGGAGCTGGCTGACCTCACCTGGAAGGGCCGCAGCATCGGCGAGGTGCTCCGGCTGTCCTTCGAGGAGGCGGCACTCTTCTTCGATTTTCACGCGCAGCTCGGCGCGGTCTGCCGCCTCATGGTCGAATGCGGCCTAGGGTACCTGACGCTCGGCCAAAGCTCGCCAACCCTCTCGGGCGGCGAGGCGCAGCGGCTCAAACTGGTTACCGAACTTTCCCGCGGCATCGGGGAAATGCCCGATCCGCGGCGCCCCGCGCAGCCGCGCAACCTCTACCTCCTCGAGGAGCCTACGATCGGGCTGCACATGAGCGACTGCGAACGGCTGATCCGCGTCCTGCACGCCCTCGTGGACCAGGGCCACACCGTCGTCGTCATCGAGCACAACATCGACCTGCTCGCCGAGGCCGATTACATCGTCGAACTCGGGCCCGTCGGGGGACCCGGGGGCGGAGAACTCCTCTACCAGGGCCCCCTGGGCGGGCTTCTCAGGCTCAGGCGCAGCCCGACAGCCCCCTACCTGCGCTCAAAGCTCAAGTGGCGGACGCCACGCTCGCGTCGTATGCCCTAGCCGCCTCATGGACCGCCGCGATCAGTTCGCCAATGGCCACCGGCTTCAGAAGGTATCGGAATAGCGCGGCCTCGTTCACGCTTCGAAGGAGCATTTCAGGCTTCATGTAGCCGGTAACGAGCAACCGCTGCATGTGGGGGTATTCCTCCCTTGCGCGCACGAGGAAGGTCATCCCGTTCCCGCCCGGCATCAAATGGTCGCAAACAACGACCTTGAAGGCCTGCTTCCGCAGATGGAATTCCGCCTCGCGAACCGAATTCGCGCACTTCACCTCGAATTCGCCGCCCAGCGCCTCGGTAAACACATCGAGCAGGGCCTGTTCATCGTCAACGAGCAGTATCGCGGCCTTCTGGGGCTCCCCGGACTGGAGCGGCTTGGTGTCAACATTGCTCATTTAATGCCGATGCGCACCGCGACAATGACGGCGCGAACTCCCGAGGCAAATCGAATCTGTCTCCGCTTCAGTCTCGCTTTTGATTTGCCCGTCATCCTTCCCACGGCTTTAACTTTGCACGAATCGCGATGGCCTACCTCGACCTGCAAGCGGCTGCCAGCGCCGGCAATTTGCGGCAATTTCCGCTGTCCGCCCTGACCGCGGCTGCTCTTTCGGCGCGAAATGCCGCGGGCAACACTGCCATGCACGCGGCCGCGAAGTACGGGGGTTTGGCCGATCTGCCCCCGGCCCTGGTCACGGCCGAACTGCTCTCGCTTCGCAACGACGCCGGCTACACCCCGCTTCACCATGCCGCGGTGGGCGGCCATCTCGACCAAATCCCGCGCGAGCTTCTGACGCGCCATGCGCTGCTCCAGAAGAGCAACGCCGGCTACACGGTCTTCCATGTGGCGGCTGCCAACGGAAGCCTGGGCCAGCTGCCGGCGTACCTCCTGACGCCCGACATTTTTGAGGTCAGGACCGAGGTGGGGAATTCGATGCTTCACGAGGCGGTCGAAAACGGCGCCCTCGATCGCGTGCCTGCCCAGACGATCACGGCGGAGAGCCTCGCCTGCCGGAACCTGGCAGGAGAAACCGTCATCCACACGGCGGCCTTCAATGGGCACCTCGACCAGATTCCGCGAAACCTGTTGACTGCAAAGAGCCTCGCCGAGAAGACCAGCAGCGGCGACACCGTCTTCCATGCCGCGGCCATTTCCGGCCACCTGGAGCAGATACCCCCCGAGCTGTTCACCCATGAAAGCCTCGTCTCGGCCAGCAGGAGCGGCTTCACGGTCATCCACGCGGCGGCGGAGACGGGACAACTAGACCGAATTCCGCGCCCCCTTCTGACCGCCGACCTGCTGCTCACGCGCAACGACAATGGCGACACGCCGATCCACGCGGCAGCCTTTGCGGGGCACCTCAACCAGATTCCCGCCGAACTGTTGACCGCGGACCGGCTCTCCTGCCGAAATTACGAACGGGTCACCGCGCTTCAGACCGCCATCGACCGCGGCTTCGCCGACCAGCTCCCTGAGCCGTTCCGCCCCAAGCCGGAGACCGCTATGCGCCGGCTCCTGCGCCGGGTCGGAGGCGCCCGCCTTCCGTTTTCGCGCTAGCCCGCCCTCCGGGCGAGCGCCGCGTGCGCGCGGGCGACCTCGACGTATTTCCCGGCCCAGGGCCGCAGACCGGCCTGCTCGAGCTCCGTCAAGGGCCGCACAACCTTTGCCGGCGATCCGTAGACCATCGAACCGGGCGGGCACTTGAAATGCTGGGCGACCAGCGAATTGGCGCCGACGATGCTCTTGGCCCCGATCTGTGCGCCGTCGAGGATCGTCGCCCCCATCCCGATCAGGCACTCGTCCCCGATCGTGCAGGCGTGGACGATCGCCGCATGGCCGATCGTGCACCAGGCGCCGATCACTGCAGCGTAATCGTCGGCCAGATGAACGATCGCGTTGTCCTGGATGTTCGTCCCCTCCCCCACGCGTATCTCCTGGATGTCGCCCCTCAGCACCGCCCCGTAGAACACGCTGCTGTTGAGTCCGAGCACCACGTCGCCGTTGATGGTCGCGTTTGCCGCGACGAATAATGCCCGAGAAACATCGGGCGTCTTCCCAAGGTACCGTGCGAGTCGTTCCGCGTGCGTCATGTTTCTTTCGTTTGAACGGATTGATCCTCAATAGGTCAACCCTTCGGTTGTGTTATGATTTGGGGTGGAGACAGCTTCCCGAGGAGTTGCCGCCTCTGCAGACGTCTCTGGGCCGCCATCTGGCCGGCATCAGCCGGCGGCTTTTGGCGGCCGGCCTTGACGGCGGCTCCGGGTCTTGGCGGCACCCGACGAGGGAGGCTGTCCCCACCTCAAATCAACCCTTCACACGGAACCCTTTTCATACGGCACCCCAATCGCCCGCGGCGGCGTCGACTTCCCGACAAACCCCGCCAGCAGCAGCACCGTCAGCACATACGGCAGCGCTATGATGAATTGCACCGGAATCACACCGACAACCGGAAGCGGAACCCCCTGGAGCCGGGCAGCAAGGGCATCGGCAAAGGCGAACAACAGGCAGGCTCCCAGCGCGGGATAGGGGCGCCATTTCCCGAAGATCAATGCTGCCAGCGCGAGGTATCCCTTGCCGGCCGTCATGTCACGGACAAAGCCGGAGCTCGCCGAAATCGACAGGTACGTGCCGGCGACGCCGCACAGGGCGCCGGATATGAGGACGGCCTGATACCGCAGGCGGGCGACCGAGACGCCGGCGGTGTCGACGGCCTGGGGATTCTCCCCGACCGCGCGGAGGCGCAGGCCGAAGCGGGTTCGGTACAGAACCCAGGCGCTCAGCGGAACAAGCGCCGCCGCCAGGTACACGATAAGGCTGTGGCCGCTCAGCAACTCGGCGTACATCAATCCGGGGACTGGGACCGAACGGGCCTGCCGGGCCCAGGGCCAGATGATTCCGGTGAAACGCTGGGCCCGGTCCACCAGCTGCGGGGTCTGCCCCCCCTGATCGAACCAGGCCAGCGCCAGGACGGGAGCGACACCGGCTACAATGATGTTCACCGCCATCGCAGCCACCACCTGGTTCCCGCGCTGCGTGACGCAGGCGAAGGCCAGGAGCAGGGCGAGGACCATTGCCGCCAATACGCCGGCGCCCAATCCAAGCCAGGCCGACCCGCTGACGGCGGAAACCGTTGCCGCGGCGAAGGCCGCTCCGAGCATCATCCCCTCGAGCCCGAGCGCGATGACGCCCGACCTCTCCGAGAACAGCCCGGCCAGGGCCGCCAGGATGAGCGGAGTCGCCACGCGCACGGTCGCGGCCATCAGAAGGATCAGAAGGGTGTACTGCTCCATGCTCGATTCACGGTTGCGGCTGAGCCCTGCGGAAACTCCGCAGCAGGCCCCGCAACGGCTCCTTGAACAGATTTTCAAGCGCGCCGCAGAAGAGGATCACCAGGCCCTGGATCAGGACGACCATGTCCCGGTTGATGTGGGGCATGTCGAATGACAGTTCGGACCCTCCCTGGACCAGGGCCCCAAAAAGGACAGCCGCCACGCAGACGCCGGCCGGGTTGTTCCGCCCCATGAGGGCGACCGCGATGCCAACAAATCCAGCCCCTGCGGGAAAATCGAGCGAGATGCGGTGCTGCGCCCCCATCAATTCATTGAGCGGAAGTAATCCGGCCAGGGCGCCCGACAGCAGCATGACAAGGAAGGTCACCTTCGCGGGGGAAATGCCGGCGTAGACGGCGGCCGCGGGATTCTCGCCCGTGACCCGTATCGCATAGCCCCAGCGTGTCCGCCAAATGAGCACCCAGACCCCCGCCGCAGCCGCGAGCGCAATCAGGAACGAGAAATTGAGCGGGCCGGCCGTCACATGGATTCCGATCCTGCCGAGGATGTCGGCGGCTGTCGGCTGCCAGGCGCCGGCTTCGAACTGCCTCGTTTCGGGCGACTGCTGGCCCGGCTTGATCAGAACGTTCACGAGGAGCCATGTCATCAGCGCCGAGGCGATGAAATTGAACATGATTGTCGTGATGACGATGTGGCTGCCGCGCCGGGCCTGGAGCCACGCCGGGATGAGGGCCCAGCCGGCGCCGAAAACGGCCGCTGCAAACATTGCGGCGGGCAGCACCGCCCAGAAGGGAGCCGCTCCCGCGCTCAGGCACACAAGTCCCGCCCCGAGCCCGCCGATGTAGGCCTGGCCCTCGGCCCCGATGTTGAAAAGCCCCGCATGGTACGCCACGGCCACAGCAAGCCCGGTGAAGATGAAATTGGTCGCGTAATAAAGCGTATAGCCGATTCCCTCTCCCGATCCGAACGCACCGCCGAGCATCAGCTTGAACGCCGTCCAGGGATTCTCGCCGATTATGCGAACGACGATCCCCGAAATGACGAGCGCGGCCAGCAGGTTTGCGGCCGGCAGCACCAGTATTTCCGCCCATTCCGCCGCTCGCGATCCTGCTTTCGCGCTCATCCGCCTGCCCCTTTTATTCCGGCCATCATCAGGCCGAGCCTTTCCTCGGTCGCCTCCGAGCGGTCCATTTCGCCGCAGATCTCGCCCCCGGCCATGACCAGGATGCGATCCGAAAGGCCCAGGATCTCCTCCAGTTCCACGGAAATCAGGAGGATCGCCACGCCCTCGTCGCGCAAGGCGACGAGCCGCCGGTGGATGAACTCGATCGCGCCGATGTCCACGCCGCGGGTCGGCTGGCCCACGATCAGAACCCGGGGCCGGCTGTCGATCTCCCGGGCTAGGACGAGTTTTTGCTGGTTGCCGCCGGAGAAGGCGCCGATCCGGCGGCCCGGCTCAGCCGGGCGCACATCCCATTCCGACATCTTCCGGGAACAGCCGGAGCGGACCGCGGCGCGGCTCAAAAACGGACCCCAGCCGTACTCGGGCCGGTCATGGTAGCCGAGGATTGCGTTGTCCTCGGCGGAAAATGACGCGACGACGCCCATTCTCAGGCGGTCCTCGGGGACGTGCGCCAGACCCTGCCCGCGGCGCTCCCGGGCTCCGCCCGCCGGTTCCCTGCCCCCAAGCAGAATCCTTCCCCGGCTGGGGGCTGTGATTCCGGAAAGGGCCTCGAGAAGTTCCGACTGTCCATTGCCGGCGACGCCCGCAATTCCGACGATTTCAGCGGAGCGCACGGTGAAGTTCACCCCCTTTACCCGCGGCGAGCCCCGCCTGTCGCGCACTTCCAGATCCGTTACCTCCAGGAGGGGGGCTCCCGGCCTTGCCGGCGTCTTCTTCACGTCGAGCAGCACCGGCCGCCCGACCATCCTCTCCGCCAGTTCGGACGGGGAAGTCTCCGTCGTGGCCTTTTCGGCGACGACGGCGCCCTGGCGCATGACAGTGACCCGGTCGGCGATGGCCATGATCTCGCGAAGCTTGTGGGTGACGAGGATCGCCGTCTTCCCCTGCTCGCGCAGCCTCGCAAGCATGCGAAACAGCTGGCACGCCTCCTGGGGAGTCAGAACCGCAGTCGGCTCGTCGAGAATCAGGATGTCCGCGCCCCGGTAAAGCGCCTTCAGGATTTCCACGCGCTGCTGCAGCCCGACGGGCAGCTGGCCGACCCGTTCGTCCAGCGGCGCCTCCAGGCCGTAGTCGCGGCCCAGTCTCTCGAGCTCCGCCCGCGCCCGCCGCAGCCCGGGCCCGAGGAGCGCCCCGGCCTCGGCGCCGAGCACCACGTTTTCAAGAACCGTGAAGTTCTCGACCAGCATGAAATGCTGGTGCACCATTCCGATCCCCGCGGCGATAGCGTCGTGCGGCCTGCGGATGTCGACGCCGCGGCCGTGCACGCGCACCTCCCCGGCGTCGGCCCTTTGGAATCCGTAGACGATGTTCATCAGGGTCGACTTTCCCGCGCCGTTCTCGCCGATGATGCCGTGCACCGTGCCGGCACCGACCGAAAGGGACACGGTCCGGTTCGCGTGCACCGAGCCAAACCGCTTGTCAATTCCCCGCAGTTCGAGGGCGGGCTCCACGTCTATTCCTTGTATTCGGGAACCGTGATCCGTCCCGCGATGATGTCGGCCCTGGCCTGGACCAGGCGGCTTTCGATCGCCGGCGTCAGCACGCTCCGGTTGTATTCGTCCAGCGAGAAGGCAACCCCGTCCTCGGCGAGGCCGAGCACCCTCGGGCCCGCGCGCCACCGCCCCTCCTTTGCATCCATGAAGGCCTTGTAGATTGCGACGTCGACGCGCTTCACCGCGGAGGTGAGCACCGTCCCGGGCTGAAACTGGTCCTGGTTGCTGTCGCAGCCTATCGCGAGCAACCCGGCGTCCTTCGCCGCCTGCATGACCCCGATTCCGGTCCCACCGGCGGCGTGGAAGATCACGTCGGCACCGCGGCCGAACTGGCTTTTTGCGAGTTCCGCGCCGCGGGTCGGGTCGTTCCATGCGGCCGGGGTCGAGCCGGTCATGTTCTCGAAGACCTCGATTGCCGGGTTCGCGTACTTTGCGCCCGAGCGGTAGCCCAGGGCGAACTTGCGGATCAGCGGAATGTCCATGCCTCCCACAAAACCGATCTTCCCCGTTTTCGAGGCCAGGGCGGCGGCGATTCCGCAGAGAAACGAGGACTCCTGCTCCTTGAACGTGATCGACTGGACATTGGGCAGGTCGACCACCCCGTCCACGATCACGAATTTCACGTCCGGCGACTCCCGGGCGACCTCCTCGACCGCCGACGCCTGGTTGAATCCTATGGCGGCGATGATGGTCGTCCCGTGGCGGACAAGCTGGCGCATGATCTGGGCCCGCTGCGCCTGATTGCTGATCTCGAACTCCCGGCAGGCTATTCCGGTCTCCTTCGTGAAGCGGGCCACGCCCTCCGCCGCCGACTGGTTGAACGAGCGGTCGGACTTGCCGCCGAAATCGTAGACGATAGCCGGCCTGAAGTCCGCCGCCCGGGCAGAAAATGCCGCCGCGCCAATGCAGAATGCGAGGCGAACCGATGGGGTTAAGT
>Ga0302320_10009889_pt1 | contig 20438 bp, 22 predicted proteins | sample Bog_T0_3_FD_202130 | JGI IMG/M metagenome (GOLD analysis project Ga0302320, IMG submission 202130) | Peat permafrost microbial communities from Stordalen Mire near Abisko, Sweden - Bog_T0_3 | ecosystem: Environmental > Terrestrial > Soil > Wetlands > Peat | place: Sweden: Abisko, Stordalen Mire...
CCAGTTCCACACCAGCTGATCCTGCACCAGTTGGAACGGCGCCTCAGCCTGCGGCGGGCGGAGCGGAGTGAGCCTCGGCTTTCGCGTTGCCGTAGGGGCAGTGGCGGCAGGCGGAGAAGCAGCAGTAGCCGCGCTTCAGGTGGTATGCGGCGGTGAAGACCAGATACGGGCCGTCAAAGTAACAATCCTCTGGGCCGAGTTCGGGCTCCGGGTCGGCAGTGGGATTGTTGTCCATGGTTCTATTGTCTCCTGAGACTTGGGGTCGAAGTCCAGATCTGTCAGCGTCCCGTTTTGGGAACCATATACATATCGCCCCACAGTGCATTTTCCCTGTACTCCGACGTCCTCAAATGGATTGGAGCATCTGCTTGTTCTGGTTTTAGCAAGTCAGCCGCGCTATGCGCGATAGCAAGTCAGCAAGTCAGTCCCGATATCGACTTCGTGGGAGTTATCCATGCAGTTCCGCGTTTTTTGCTCGATACAATGAAGGAATGAGTATTTCTGCGCAGGACCGGGCTCGCAAAATTAAAGTGATTCTCTTCGACGTGGATGGTGTGTTGACCGACGGCACGCTGTGGCTGATCCCTGGTTCGCCCGCGCCCGCAGGCGAGATGATGGGTGAGATCCTTGGCGCGGCAAATAAAGATATCGGCTTTGGGGTTGAATCCAAAACTTTGGTCGAGGCCAAGGGCTATTGCGCTCATGACGGGATTGCGATTTCTCTTGCACGGCTGGGTGGCTTGAAGTGCGGAGTGATTACCAAGCGCATCAGCGAGACGGTGGCAACGCGAGCGCGGGACTTGCGGCTTGAATTTGTATATCAAGGGCAGGCGTACAAGATGCGCGCGGTGCGCGAGATCTGCGCGAAGGAAGGGATGGCGCTCGATGAAATCTGCTACGTGGCCGACGACATTATCGATCTGCCGGTGATGCGCGAGTGCGGGTTGGCGATTGCTGTGGCCAATGCTCGTCCGCAGGTGAAGGCCGAGGCGCATTTTGTTACACCCAATCGCGGCGGGTACGGGGCGGGGCGGGATGCTGTGGAGTTCATTCTTGAGTCGCGCGGCATTCTTGGCCAGTGCATTGAGACGTATCTTGACGAGGGCAATGAAAAAGCGCCGCAGGTTGGAGATTCTCAGTGAGCGGGCCATTGGAGATTAGGCGGGCCGTGGTGCTGTTGAGCGGGGGCCTGGACTCGGCTACCGTGCTGGCGGTTGCGCGCGGCGAGGGCTATGAGGCCTATGCGTTGTCGTTTTCCTACGGGCAGCGGCACCTGTGGGAGCTGGAGGCGGCTAAGCGCGTTGCGGCATCGATTGGCGTGGCGGATCACAAGACGGCGGTGATTGATTTACGGGTGTTTGGCGGGTCGGCGCTGACGGCGGAGATCGATGTGCCCAAAGGGCGCGATGCGGACGAGATGGCGCACGGGATTCCGATTACCTATGTTCCAGCCCGGAATACGATCTTTCTTTCCTTTGCGCTCGCGTGGGCGGAGGTACTGTCTGCGAGCGATATCTTTATCGGCGTGAATGCGCTGGACTACTCCGGTTACCCGGATTGCAGGCCGGAGTATATTGAGGCCTTTGAGAAGATGGCGAATCTGGCAACGAAGGCGGGGGTTGAGGGGCGGCGGAGGCTGAAGATTCATACGCCGCTGATCGCGATGACCAAGGCGCAGATTATTGCCAAGGGGATTGAGCTGGGAGTGGACTACGGGCTGACGAGCAGCTGCTACGATCCTTCGCAGACGGGCGAGCCTTGCGGGCAGTGCGATTCTTGCCTGCTGCGGCTGAAGGGGTTTCGAGAGAACGGGGTTTCCGACCCGTTGCTGAAAGGCAGCTTTTAGCTTCTAGCCTCTAGCTACCAGCTTTTTCCGTTCTGTACGACAACGCCGAGCCCCGGCACAATAAGCTAGAAGCTAGGAGCTAACAGCTAGAAGCTGCCTCTATGTACTCGGTGAAAGAGATTTTTTATACGCTGCAGGGCGAGGGTGCGCAGACGGGCCGCGCTGCCGTGTTTTGCCGCTTTGCGGGGTGCAATCTGTGGTCGGGCAGGGAAGCTGATCGGGCGTCTGCGATTTGCCGGTTCTGCGATACGGATTTTGCGGATACGAATGGGCCGGGCGGGGGGAAGTTTGGCTCTGCTGAAGAGTTAGCTGCGGCCGTCGATGCAAAGTGGCCCGCGAATATTGCCGCTCATGAGAAGTTCGTCGTTTGTACCGGCGGCGAGCCGCTGCTGCAGCTTGATGCCGCAGCGATCGATGCGCTGCACGGGCGCGGGTTTGAGATTGCGGTGGAAACCAACGGGACGATTTCCGCGCCGGCGGGGCTGGACTGGATTTGCGTGAGCCCCAAGGCGGGCTCGGAGATGAATCAGGTTACGGGTGACGAGTTGAAGCTGGTCTATCCGCAGGTTGGGGCCGAACCGGAGAATTTCACGAAGTTGGATTTTCAGAATTTCTTTTTGCAGCCGATGGATGGGCCGAGCCGGGAGGAAAATACGCAGCTCGCGCTTCAGTATTGCCTTGCGCATCCGCAGTGGAGGATGAGCTTGCAGACGCACAAGCTGCTTGGTATTCCCTAAAGGCAGGGAACGAGGGAACAGGGAATAGAAAAGCCGTAAAAAGCTATAAAAGACTGTAGATATTTATATCCCACCTTAGCCGCAAAGAACGCGGCGAAGGTGGGGCACCCGGCACCCGGCGGAATCGAAATGGAAACGGCGTGTTGGGAACATTCAGCGAGTCAGCGCGCGCACGGGCGGGTAAAGCGAGTCAGCAAGTCAGCGGCGGCTTTGCGGATTTTAAGCCAAGGTATTTCGCTTCTCTACTTCTTCCAGCCAGCCGCGTCGGACTTTGTCAATGGGAATGCTGGACTGATAGGGTTTCACGTCGAGGACCGGGGTGCCGTCAAGCATGTCTACTCCTCGAACGCGGAGCTGGTTTCCTTCGCGCCCGAGGAGTTCTACTACGGTAAGGCCAATGGGATTGGGGCGCCGCGGCGACCGGGAGGCAAAGACTCCGTGGGGGTGGAATTCGTCGGAGGGCGGATTTGAGCTGAGCAGAGCCGAATCTGCGCGATCGAAGACCCAGATGACGAACAGATGCGAGAAGCCTTCAATGTCCAGGAGGCCCTCCTCGTATTCGGGCATAAATTCAATGGCGCCCTCGGCATCATGCTTGGCGCCAAGTCCTTTTGGTATGGAGGAAGTTTCCTGGTATGGGCTACGGATGAATGCTACGGGCAGAGGATTAAACATGGTCGTTCCTTTCGTTTTCCCATCATAGCCTGCGGACGCATCGCGCCCGGGAACCTTTTTGCGGGGTCGTGGTGTCTAACGCTAAAGGGAGTGGGATGTCCGGTATTTGAGCACGATTAAACTTTTGGAACCATCTCCCGGCGCAGCAGGTATCCGGCAAAGATGCAAAGGATGACCTGTTTGCGGTATATGTGGGAGGACACTTCCTTTGCAGGCGGACCTCACCATGGGAAATTTAGCGGGCGATTTAGCGGGCAATTTGGCCGGAGTTCTGGCGATACCATCCGAAGAGGCAGCGCTCGTTGAAGAGCTGAAGGCCGGCTCGGAAGATGCGTTTGCGTGGCTGATTGAGCGCTACCATCGGCCCATCTACTCCCTGCTGGCGCGGACGGTGCAGGACCGGAACGAAGCGGCGGACCTGGCGCAGGAAGTTTTTGTGAAGGTGTTTCGCGGGGTGAAGGGCTTCAACGGAAATTCCTCCCTGCGGACTTGGATTTACCGGATTGCTCTGCGCGAGGCTTCCAACAGCCGCCGCTGGTGGACGCGGCACCGGCAGCAGGAAGTTCCCATCGAGCAGGATGGCGAGGCTGAGGCGCAGGTTGCACTTAAGGATTTGCTGGTTGACCCGTCGGAGTCTCCCTTTGACGCAGTGATGCGCGAGGAGAGCCGGGCGCGGGTGGAGCAGGCGCTTGGCCAGGTGCCGGAACCTTTTCGGATGACATTGATCTTGAGAGATGTGGAAGGTTTTCAGTACGAGGAAGTGGCCGAGATGCAGGGTGTGAGTCTCGGAACGGTGAAGTCGAGGCTGTCGCGCGGGCGGGCTTGCCTGAAGGCGCTACTCACTGCGTCCGCAGCTGTTCCCGCTGCGCAGGGGATGAAAGGATTCGAGATGCACCTCGGAGAGGAGGCGCGATGAAATCATGCGATAACGTACGTTCTTTCTTTACGGATTATATGGATGGCCGGTTGAGCGGCCGCGAGATGCAGCAGATTGGCGCGCACCTGGGCCAGTGCCGCGAGTGCGGGCGGGAGTGGGAGTCTCTGCGCGGGGCAAAGCTGGCGCTGGCGGATTTAGGGCCTGTGCCGGAGCCTGAGGATCTGTTGCTTCGGATTCGCGTGGCCGTGAGCCAGGAACGGGCGCGGAGCAAGCGTGGCATGTTTGCAGGCTGGGATCTGGCCTGGAAGAACACGGTGGGGCCATTCATGCTGAACGCGGCAGGCGGGTTTTTGAGCGCTGTGCTACTGATGGGATCGGTCATCTTTACGGTGGGAATGATTGCGCAGCCGGAACAGGCGCAGGCCGTGAAGGACGAGCCGCTGGGCATGGCATCGGCGCCGCGTCTCTTATATCTCTCGAGCGAAGCCAACGGCAGTTCGATCGGCGAAGCAGCCGGCGTGGTGGTCGAGGCGTACGTGGACGATCACGGGCATGTGTATGACTACCGGATTGTCTCCGGGCCTACGGATGAGGAGACACGCTCGCAGGTGGAAGACCTGCTGCTGTTCAGCCAGTTTGCTCCGGCGCGTTTCTTCGGTCAGCCGGTGCGCGGGCTTGCCGTGCTTTCGTTCTCCGGGGTTGCGGTGAGGGGGTAAGACAGCTTTCAGCTCTCAGCCTTCAGATCTCAGTTACCAGCTTTTGCAATCTCGGAATAATTAGGCCGCGTTGGTAACCAAAAGAACTTGAGTGAATCAGCACATTCCCCAACTTGGCCATGAAAGAACTGAAAGCTGACGGCTGAAAGCTGTCGTTTGACCCTGCCGGCGCGTCTAACTAGACTGGCAGACAGGGTCTACGCATGATTTCTCGGTCTATTCGAACTTTTATTGCAGTTTCCATCGCGCCGCTCGCGCTGGCAGGCGGATCGTTTCTCGGCTCCGCTCAAACTTCGAGCAGCAGTTCCTCCAGTTCCCAAAGTTCCTCATCGCAGCCGCAGTTTGCGCAGGAGAAGGCGCCTTCGCCGCTTGACCCGGCCGGGCCTACGGTCTCATTGATCAGCGCGGAGCCGGTGTTTTTGATGGCGGCGGCGTTGAATGCCTGCGGGTACAACGAGGGCCTGGATCAGAGCGCGCCGGTTCGCAAGCTGGTGCGCGATGAGATGGACCAGGCGCTGGCCAAAAGCGAGGTTGCGCGCCAAAAACGCGATGCGCTGTGCCTGTATATCGCGCAGCATCGTTTGACGGGCGGAGAGCGCGACATCTCGCAATACATATCGCTCTCGCTTTATCTTTCGCCACCACCGGAGCTTGAGGCCACCGATGACCTGACCAATATGCCGCCCGATGCGACCCAGGTGGTGGAGATTCTTCCCCTCCTCAGGGATTTTGTGGCGGCGGTGGACCTGCATGGCATCTGGCTGACGACGCGCCACACCTACGACGAGGCGGCCGAACAGGTGCACGATGCTTTGTCGCAAATGATCGTGAATACGAATGCGTATTTGAAGATGCCAGCCTCGTCGTATGAAGGGCGGCGGTTTATCGTCGTGCTCGAGCCGATGCTCTCGCCGAACATTGTGAATGCGCGCGTGTACGGGCTGGATTATGTGGTGGTGGTTTCGCCGGTGAACGGCAAGATCCGGCTGAGCGATGTGCGACACAGCTACCTGCACTACATGATCGAGCCGTTGCTTTTTTCCGAGACGGTTGCCATCGCGCGCGAGCTGCCGATTTTAAAAGAGGTAGCGAATGCGCCAATGGATTACAGGTATAGATCCGACCTGGTGGCTTTGACCATCGAGTGCCTGATCAAGGCCATTGAGGCGCGCACGATGGATACGAGCGTGCCGGTTTATACGATCCCTGCCGGCGTCGACCGCTCCGATCTGCCGAAGTACGAGGAACAGATGAATGCTTACAAACAGAAGGTTGAGCAGGCGCGGCGAGCAACGGTGGCGCACGACATGCATCAGGGATTCGTGCTGACGGAGTATTTTTACCAGCAGATGCTGGAGTTTGAGAAAGACCCGGCCAGCCTGCGCGACACGATGGGCGAGCTGGTCTACAGCCTGGACGTTCCGTCGATAGAGAGCCAGGCCAAGAAGATGGACTTCGACAAGGTGGCCGATGAGGAAGTGCTGGAGCGGAGCAAGCCGCGGCAGTTGACGGGGCTCGATCTGGCGGAGGCGAAGCTGGCGCAGGGCGATGTGACGGCGGCGAGTTCGATGGCCGGCCTGGTTGTTGCGTCGCAAGCTTCCGGTTCGGATGATGCGGCACGCGCGGACTTCATCCTGGCCAGGGTGGCGATGATGAAGAACGATCCGGACACGGCGATGGACGATTTTCAGAAGGCTGCCACCAACAGCAAGGAGCCGCGCATCGTTGCCTGGTCTCACATTTATCTGGGCCGCATGATGGACCTATTGTGTGAGCGGGAAGACGCGCTTGAGGAGTACAACGCGGCTCTGGCACACCGCGACGGGCAGCAGGATACGCGGCTGGCCGCCGAGCGCGGGGTAAAGACTGCCTATGCGCTGAAGGGTCACAGTTGCGATGAAGTTAATCCCAAAGAGGCGGGGCCGAAAGATGAACCTGGGTCCGATTCCGACAAGGCGGGGCAGGGAACGAGCGGAGCCGTCAAGTTGAAGTAACAGCGTTGAAGCTTCACGATTGAGGAGAGCTAGAACTGAGCGTGCGTGAGCAGGGCGATCAAAAGGAAATCGAGGCTGAACTGGGTCATGTATTCCGAAGCCCGGAGCTGCTGGCACGCGCGCTTACGCACCGGTCGCTTGCCAACCAGCTTGCACAGCAGGCGAAGAACGAGGCTGAGTTTGCGGGGCATCGCAATGGTTCCGAGCACAATGAGCGGCTGGAGTTTTTGGGCGACTCGGTACTGAATATGGTTGTGGCAGAGGCCTTGTTTGAGCAGCACCCGGAGTGGAACGAGGGCCAACTGACTCGGGTGCGGGCGCAGCTGGTGAGCGGCTCCAATATGGCAAAGGTTGCGCTTGCGATTGAGCTCGGCATGTATCTACGCCTGAGCAGCGGCGAGGAGCGGAGCGGCTTGCGGCGGAAGCGTACCGTGCTGGCCGACAGCATGGAAGCGGTGATGGGCGCGCTGTATCTTGACGCGGGCCTGGAGCCGGTGAGGGCGTTTGTTCGGCGGCGCGTGTTGGGTGATGAGGTGGAACACCTGGCCGAGGAGCTGCGCTCGGGGGCTGCCCTCGGCAACTACAAGTCGGCTTTGCAGGAGAGGCTGCAGGCCGATCGTGAAGGCGCGCCGGTGTATCGCGTGAAGAGTGAAACCGGGCCGGGGCATCGCAAACGATTTCTTGTGGAAGTGCGTCTGAAGACCGATGAAGACGAGCCGGGCAAACCGCTGGCACGCGGCGTGGGCAGCACAAAGAAGGACGCGGAGCAGGATGCAGCCCGGCGGGCGCTTGCCAGTCTGCAGGACGGCGCGAAGCCGGACCTGGACCAGAGCACGGATCGAGACCAGAACCCGGATCGCGACCCTGACCCTGACCCGGACCCTGACCCGGAGTTGGAGGGCGCATCGCAATGAGCGCTTCCCATGTGCCGATGCAGCCGCCTCCTTTGCCATCGCAGCATCATTTTCGTCTGCCCAGTTTGCCGGAGGCGCTGTCTTCTTTTCTTCGCACGGTTGTTGTGGCGCTGTTCCTGATTACGTTTGTGCTGCAGCCTTTCCTGATCCCATCCGAGAGCATGGAACGGACGCTGCTGGTGGGTGATTTTCTGCTCTTCAACAAGCAGGTATATGCGCCGGCTGGGCGGCTGAGCAAGTGGCTATTGCCTTACCGGAATGTGGCGCGCGGGGACATCATCGTCTTTCGCCATGTGCAGCCTTCGTTCCTGGTCAAGCGCGTGGTTGGGATTCCCGGCGACCGTTTGCGTATCGAGGGAGGAAAGGTTGTTGTTAACGGTGTGGCGCTCGATGAGCCGTATGTTGCCTTCGAGCCAGCGCCGCCAAGCGCGTTTCGCGATCATTTTCCGCCGCAGGCATATACCGACCCGCAGGTGGACCCGGAATGGTGGCGGCGGATGCAGAGCCTTACGAAGGCAGGAGAATTGGTGGTGCCGGCGAGCGAGTATTTTGTGCTCGGCGACAATCGCAATCACAGCATGGATTCGCGCTTCTGGGGGTTTGTGCCGCGCAGCGCCATCATCGCGCGGCCGTTGGTGATTTATTTCTCCGTTGCCCGGCCTTCGACCACGGATGTGGAACAGGCCGCGGATGATAGACTCGGACACGACGGGGAGTTAGCACGACTGAAGGGATTTGCGCGTTGGGACCGGATTCTGCGCGTGGTTCACTGAGTAGATTGCTTTTCGCGTGTTTGACGTTTTCCCAATAAACCGATTTGGATGACCGACCGGATGACGAAAAAGCAAACTCAGACCACGAAGACTGAAGTGACAACCGGGAATTCGGAGTCTGGCGCAGAGAGGGTCGAGGAGACGCCCTTTGAAGCCGTGGCGAGCGTCTGTTCCGTCCTGGTAGTTGGGCTGTTCATTCTCACCTTTCTCGCCCAGAATTTTGTCATTCCATCGGGGTCGATGGAGAAGACTCTGCTGGTGGGCGACCACCTGATGGTGGACCGCATCACGCTTTCGCCGCCTGCGAAGTGGATGCCGCTGGTTCGCTACCGCGAGCCGAGGCGCAACGACATCATTGTGTTTATCAAACCGGTTCCCGATGAGACGGATGCAAACGGAAAGCCTGTTTATCTGATTTTGGTGAAGCGGTTGATCGGTGTGCCTGGCGACCATATTCACTTGCGCAATGGCATTGTCTTCATCAACGGTGTGGCGCAGGACCAGCCGCACGCGGAAAAGACGACGCTGGAAAATCATCAGGATTTTCTAGACGAGTTTCCGTCCGTGCCGCCTTCCGAGTACAGCGGCGCGACGGAAGCCTGGTCTGTCGATTTTGCGAACCACATCGAGGATGGCGATCTGGTGGTGCCGCCGGGCAAGTACTTCATGATGGGCGACAATCGGCATAACAGCCTGGACTCGCGCTACTGGGGCTTTGTGCCGCGTGAAAACATTATGGGTCGGCCGCTGTTCAACTACTGGTCGTTCGACACTCCGGAATCGGAGTATGAAACAACCGGAATCGGCAATCAGGTTGCATGGATGGCGCATGTGGCGCTGCACTTCTTTACCGAGACGCGTTGGAGCCGGACATTCCACCACGTTCAGTAGTCATCCCGTTCAACAAGCTGAGCGGAAACCGATATCTCAACGCAAATGACTGAAGACGCTCAGGGCCGAAACAGGAAGCGAGGGCGAATCGCACTTATCCTTGGTGCGGTTTTATTCGTTCTCGCCGCGCTGCTGATTCCTCCCTGGATCAGCATCAGCCGCTACAAGAGCGGCATAACACGACTCATCTCCGCATCTCTCGGCCGGCCGGTTACGCTCTCCTCCGTGGAGCTGCGCCTGTTGCCGCGGCCGGGCTTTGTGCTAACCGACCTGACTGTCGCGGAAGACCCGGCCTATGGCGCTGAGCCGGTGCTTCATGCCAACACGGTTACGGCGTCGATACGCCTGTGGACGCTTTGGCGTGGGCGGATGGAGATCAGCCGCATCAGCGTGGATGAAGCGAGCCTGAACGTGGTGCGGGCCAGCCCTGGGAACTGGAATCTGAACTCGCTGCTGCGGACAGCTACGGGAAATGCGGGTTCAGACAATATGGCCGCGGGTGCAGCGGCGCGGTTGCCTTATCTTGAGGCGACGAACTCGCGCGTGAACATCAAGAATGGCATGGAGAAGCTGCCCTGGTCGTTGCTCGACACTGATCTGTCATTTTGGCAAGAGGATTCGGGCGAGTGGCAGGTGCGGCTGAAGGGCCAGCCGGCGCGAACGGATATTGAGCTCGAGTCGGGCGATGCCGGGACAGTGCGCATGGATGCAAGTATGCGGCGCGCGCCCACGTTGGGACAGATGCCGGTGCATGTGGATCTGGAATGGAGTGAGGGGCAGATGGGCCAGCTTGCGCGGCTGATTACAGGATCCGATCCTGGCTGGCGCGGAGATGTGACCGGACAACTGCAACTGGACGGTACGCCCGATGCGGCGGATGTAAAGATGCGTCTGCGCGCCACCGGAGTGCACCGCGCCGAGTTTGCTCCGGTAGAGCCGCTGGACTTTGATGCCAACTGCGGATTTGTCTTCCACTGGAGCATGCGGGAGGTGGAGAAGCTGGTGTGCGACTCGCCGCTGGGCAAGGGGCTGGTTCACTTGACGGGCGAAAAGGCGGGTGCAGACGCGCCGCCGGAGTTTGCTTTGGAACTGGACCGCGTGCCGGTGGCCGCCGGGCTCGGCGTGCTGCGAACGGTTCGCAACACGCTGACTCCCGATCTGGAGGCGCAGGGAACGGCGAGCGGCAAGCTCGAATACAAACAGCCTCAGCAGACGGGACCAGCGTTGCGAAAGAAGAAGACGAGCGCGCCGGCGCAAAACGGGCTGATGGGAAGCTTGACTGTCGAAGGATTTGGCCTGAGTGGGGCAGGCTTGAGCAAGCCATTGCAGTTTCCGCGCATCGTGCTTGTGCCTGCCGCGCCTGCGGTGGCGGATTCTTCCCTCGCGCTGGCGGGAACGGCTGTTGTGGCTGCCGGCGGGGCAACACCGCTCTCAATTACCATGCGACTGGCGCTCGAAGGCTACCAGGCGGATGTGCGCGGTGCGGCATCTCTCAAGTGGGCCCGCGATCTGGCGCATGTGACAGGCCTCGCTGAGGCCAGCGCTCTCGATAACCTAGCGGGCGATCCGATCACGGTGGATTTATCGGCGCAGGGGCGATGGCAGCCAGATATGTCGGTTGCAGCGAGTACCGCGCAGGCCGACAAGTTGACTGGAACGGTGGCGCTGCACAACGCCAACTGGATGGCGGATTACCTTGCGAACCACGTTGAGATCGCGCAGGCAACCTTGCATATTGAGAATGGTCAGCTTCTCTGGGATCCGGTGTTGTTTTCCTATGGGCCGGTGAAAGGAACGGCGACTTTGAGTTTTCCGACAACCTGTTCGATGCCTCCCTGTCCTTCCCGGTTTCAGTTGCAGTTCGGAGATTTGAACGCGTCGACGGTTGAGGCCGCATTCCTGGGCGCGCGGGGGCCGAACACGCTGCTTTCCTCGGTGCTCGCGCGGCTGGATCCGGCAGCGGCACCGTCATGGCCGGAACTCGACGGGGTGGTGAAGGCGAATTCGCTGTCAATGGGCGCGGTGACTTTGGGCAAGCCTGGGATTACTGTGGCTGTTCATTCCGATCACGCGGAGCTTAGTGCGATCGACGCGGATTTGCTCGGCGGACGGGTTCACGCTACGGGTTCGATGCAGTGGTCGGGGGCGAATCGAGCCAAGCCGACTTATTCACTGGAAGCGCAGTTTCATCAGCTCACTCCGCAGGCATTGGGCAAGTTGCTGGGCGAGAGTTGGTCGGGCGGCGTATGGAATGCCGAGGGCACGCTGGAACTCAATGGCTTCAGCGGCGCGGAGCTTGCCAGCTCGGCCAGGGGAACGTTTCACTTCGAATGGCAGCATGGCGCAATTTCGGACGCGGCTGCGGAGACGGAGACGGTGCATAAGCCGGGATTCAGAGCATCGGCGCATTGGGTGGCGAAGGTTGCAGTGCCTGCGGCCTTGGTTCGCTTCGACGACTGGAGCGGCGATGCGGCTATAGCAAACAACGCGATCACGCTGGGGACGAATCAGGTCGTGAGTGGGGCGCGCATGCAGGCGGTTACCGGAACAATTACGCTGGGCGAGCCGGCGAAGATGCAGTTTGTGATGCCGGGAGATGCTGCGGTTATCAAGCACTGATTGCATCACAACCATTCGCGCACGCGAGTGGCTATACTTCTGCTCATGGCTAATTCAAAATTGACCATTCTTGGTGTCTATCGTCCTGCGATCAGCGAGGAGACGTGGCGGGAGCAGTGGCAGGTTACGGAAGACGATGCGATTACACAGGATCACTTTGACAAGGTGGTTTTGATTGAAGCGCTCGTTGAAGATCTGGATGAACCATTCGACATGTACAGCTTCGGACAGGTCCAGATTGTCTATCCGAACGATCCAAACCGCATGAATGCTGGGCAGGACGAGGGGCTGCTTTCGGTCGATGGCGAGAAGCTGATCCGGCGCGAGGCGGGCTGCGTGCAGGGTATGTGTCCATTACGCTTTGCGGCGTATCTGCACCAATACGATCCTACGAAGCCGCTCTTGTGGCAGCGCGGGGCGGTAAATTGTCCGCCGGTTGAAGATGCTCCGCTTCGGCTGATGAAATTGATGCCGTACGTTCCGTGGATTTGATTTGCTTTTTGAGAAAACATCCCTCAGGGCCTAAATGCCAGGATCATTTTGCGACTTTTGCGGCACGACTGAAGTCGTGCCCTTTCAAAACAGGTCCAAACTGACCCACTAGCCAATAAAGCGCTTCAAACGAGACACCGTTAAAATGGGCTTATGGCTTCCTCTATTTCTCCTGCCTCTATTCAACTTCGCTGTAAGGGCATTTTGTTTGACATGGACGGGATCCTGATCTCATCCATGGAATCTGTAGTGCGGTGCTGGCGGAGATATGCGGCGCTGCGCGGAGTGGATGTGGAGTACGTGCTGAGCATAACGCAAGGATGCCGGGCGATTGATACAGTAAAACGGCTCAGGCCTGATCTTGACCCTGAAGAAGAACTGAATGTGATTGAGGGCTTTGAGCTGGCTGACTGCGACGGGCTGACGGTGCTGCCTGGAGTGCCGGAGTTGCTTGGATCGCTGCCTGAAGACCGTTGGGCGGTGGTTACCAGCGCAACAGAGAAGTTGGCGCGGAAGCGGCTGGAGGCGGCTGGGCTTCCGTTGCCGCGGTACTTCGTTACAGGTGACCGAGTGACGAACGGCAAGCCGCATCCGGAGCCGTTTTTAGCTGGCGCGGCTCGATTGGGATTTGCGCCAGGGGATTGCGTGGTGTTTGAGGATGCGCCTTCCGGGGTGCGTGCGGGGCGGGATGCTGGCTGCACGGTTGTTGCGACTACGTATTCGCATTCGGCTGAGGAACTGGGCGAGGCGGATTATCGGATTGCTGATGTGACGGGCGTGAGGGTTGAGCAAGAGAACGAAGGCCTCGTTCTGCATCTATCCGCCTCCTGATTCACGGCGAGCTGGCCTATACCTTGTAGGGGATACGTATCTCACGTTCCTTGACGGGAAAGTCCCTGGAACTCCGCGTCACAAGGAGCAAGTCATTGATTTGAGCCGTTGCCAGGATGATGGTGTCCGGCAGTTTCAGCTTCGGAGTCCGATGCCTGCGGATATCAGACGAACGCTCGGCAACTTCCAGCGTGAGAGGCAATACGTGGAAGGTAGCAAGGAAGGCCCGCCGAACCGGCTCATCGTCCGAAGTGGCGCCTGCCATGACTTCTATCCAGGTGATGATACTGATAGCAGGCATTGCGTAGCGTTCGACCTCAGCGCGCGCTGAGGTCGCTCCTGCCAGGTAGTCGATCAGGATATTTGTATCGAGGAGAGCTTTCCTCACTCCCATTCCCGACGAATCCTTTCCTGATACTCCATCCCGTCAATAGGACTTCCTGCGAGGAGACCGAAGGCCGCTTCCCGAACTTTTTGAATTTGCGTTTTGCGGTATGAAGCCAGGCTTTGCGCGATGGCGCGTCGAATAAACTCGGCGCGTGAGATGGATTGCGCCTTGGTGACGCGGCTGATGATGGCCAGATCGTCTTCGGGAATGTCAACGAGGGTGCGCATACAGCTTACTCTCCCTTCGATCCAGTGATATATATACAGTATATCATAAAACGTTTCCCGACTCGATCACGGGAGTTGGACAGCCCGGGGCTAAAGCCCTCTCGCTTCACGCATCGTTTCAGGGGCATAAATGCCCCTGCTCCCTCCGTTACCTAAAAGCGACTGCTTCCTCCGTAGGGAAACTGTCTGCTGTCAACCGTTGGCTGCCCTTACTCGTTGGCTTCGATCTTGCGTCCGTGCGGAACCTGCAATGGGCGAGAGTTGAGCTTATACAAGTTGGCGAAGGCGTTGTACTGGTCGCGGCTGATGCTTACGGGGTTTTCAAAGACAAACCACTTCACACCCTCGGTGCAGGGCGGGGTCAGCTCTGAGCCTTCGTAGGTCCAGTAGCCGCGGTCGGCGGGCAACAAGCCCCCGGCATTCACCATGTCGGTGACTTTGTCGGTTCTGCCGGCGCTCCGGGGCAGATGCGGCCAGAGTGAGGCCAGCGTGGCGTTGGCGTTGCCGATGGTCTCATCAAAAAGAACTCCAAGGATGGCTTCCTTGCCATCGGCGCTCTTGTGGATCAGGTCGACTTCCATGTCGGAGAGTTTGCTTTTCACGGTGTGCTCGCTGGGGTGGTGGAACTCGTAGCTGACAAGGTCGTACCGTGTGCCGTCGACGACGATGAAGCTGACCGGGTCCACGTTGACGCGGACGGTGTGGCCGTCATTGACGAGGGTGACAGGGCCGGCGACGTAGTGGAGTTCAATGGGTTGGAGAGCCTTGTTGAGCTTTGCGCCGCGAATGTCGATGGGGGACTGCTGCTCGCCTTTGTTGCAGGCCTTCCATGCGGGGTCTTGCTTGCTCCAGAGCAGGGGGCCGTTACGGCCTTCGTAGTCCCATTGAGGCGCAGATTGCGCGGATGATGCTAGCGCAGAACCTGCTATGAGGACGGCAAACGCAGCACGAGAAATGGCGGAACGAGAGATGGCAGAAATGTGCAGACGCATCGGTATCTCCAATGTCTTGGACGTTCCGGCGGGGTAGAGAGCGTCTTGAAGAATTTTAAGCCATCCGGAGTCGATTTTGTTTGACAAGCTGAGATGTCGACTTGAAACTTGTCTCAACTTTTCCGAAACTCAATTCGCAATTTGAAGCCTATCCTGTTATTAGGAGAACTTGATGAAGCTTCTCACGATTGCAATTCTAATCCTGGGACTATTGTCCAGTTCCACGCTGGCAGTTGCGGAGAGCCTTGTACCATTCAGCGCGTATGAACAGATGGCGGGAACGCCTTCCAGCGCGCCTCCTCTGCCAGATGCCGGGAATGATCCTGCGGCTACAACTGCTCAATCGGCCCATTCCGGCCAAATGACAACCGGAGGGAAGGTTATAACCGGGGTCGGGATTGCACTGGTCGGAATCGGCGCTGTGCTTATAGGTTTTGGGGCATCTGTCAATTCAAATCAGCTTGCCGGCTCAAAAATCAAACCCGTTGGGTTGGGAGCTGGCGCTGGATTTGCCGGCGTTGGGGTGGTCATGATCGTCGTCGGGTTGCACAAACACAAGGCGAAATAAGAGATCAGGCAGACAAGCAAAGGGCAGCGCGGATGCGCTGCCCTTTCGGTCAATGGTGCTGAGATGATTACTTTGCGGCAACCGCGATGCCGGCCTGCTCGGCCAGGGTTGCGGCCTTGTCGGTGGCTTCCCAGGTGAAGTCGGGATCGTTGCGGCCGAAGTGACCGTAGGCTGCTGTCTTCTGGTAAATGGGCCGACGCAGCTTGAGGCTCTCGATAATGCCCTTGGGCGTGAGCGAGAAGTTCTTGCGGACCAGCTCGGTGAGCTTGGCCTCGCCAACCTTGCCGGTGCCAAAGGTCTCAATGCGGACGCTGACCGGGTCTGGGACGCCGATGGCGTAAGCGAGCTGGACCTCTGCACGCTCCGCAAGACCTGCAGCAACGATATTTTTCGCAATGTAGCGCGCCATGTAGGCTGCGGAGCGGTCGACCTTTGTCGGGTCCTTGCCGGAGAAAGCGCCGCCGCCGTGACGGCCCGCACCGCCGTAGGTGTCTACGATGATCTTGCGGCCGGTGAGGCCGGTGTCGCCCATGGGTCCGCCGATGACGAACCTTCCCGTCGGATTGATGTGATACTTGGTGTGCTCGTCGAGCAGGTTGGCCGGCAGCACAGCCTGAATGACGTGCTTGAGGATGTCGGCGTGCAACTCTTCGTTCGAAACGCTCTCGGCATGTTGGGTTGAGATGACGACGGCGTCAATGCGCGCGGGCTTGCCGTTCTCGTCGTACTCCACCGTCACCTGGCTCTTGCCGTCGGGGCGCAGGTAGGGCAGCTTGCCGCTCTTGCGCACGGCGGTCAACTGGTGGGTGAGCTTGTGGGCCATGGAGATGGCGGCAGGCATCAGCTCTGGAGTTTCGTTCGACGCGTAGCCGAACATCATGCCCTGGTCGCCTGCGCCGCCTGTGTCCACGCCTTGAGCGATGTCGCCCGACTGCTTGTTGATCGACGAGATCACGGAGCAGGTGTTGGAGTCGAAGCCGTAGAGGGCGTTGTCATACCCGATGGAGGCGATGACGCCGCGCACGAGCGACTGGAAGTCGACGTAGGCTTTGGTGGTGATTTCGCCGGCGATGACCACCAGGCCGGTGCAGGTAAGCGTCTCGGCTGCGACGCGGCTGTAGGGGTCCTGCTCGAGGCAGGCATCCAGAATGGCATCCGATACTTGGTCGGCAATTTTGTCCGGGTGACCTTCGGTGACGGATTCAGAGGTAAACAAGAAACGATCGCTCAACTTCAAACTCCTTCCCAGTGAAGGGACTCTTCTTGACGGATTGCCGCGACGGCAGTTTGGCTAGCAGTGGCGAGCTAAACCCTTGTGGCATATCTACCTATGATAATTGGCCGTGGGCGCTGAGAGCAAAGAGTCGCAGCGAATGGGGAGGATTTTGGATTGAAGGGAAACAGTGGACATTGGACGGGCCGGGAGAACTGAACGGGGACAAGGCGACCAGATATAGCACGACGCCGGATCTTATCCGCGGAGCCTGGCGAGTAGGTCAGAGGCCCGCATGCTGAGCCAGGACCATGCGGTGTGCAAGGCCGCGTAGACTCGCTCGTTCGGCGCCAGATTTGTCCACCAGCCTGCGCGCATGCCGTAGTAGCGGGCGGTCAGGTAGCCGCCAGCGACAACCGCGAGCAGAAATAGAATGGCGCCAGCCCAGCGCAGCCGCATGATGGCCGCTTCGCGGCGCAGGATGCGAGATTTTCCGACGTTGGAGGCGAAGGCCGTCCAGCCGCGATCGTCTTCGAGCATTTGCCCTGAGTCGTTGTAGGCCTTGATGAAGCGTTCGGTCCAGTCTTGCGGATCGAGGCCCAGCGCACCCACGTAGCCGCGCACGATGCCCTTGCTGAGAATGCCGCCGGGAAGCAGACGAAAACGCTCCTGCTCCAGCGCAATCAGATGGCGCTGGCTGATCTTTGTGACGGCCGTGATGTCTTCGAGCGCTACGCCGCGGTTCAGCCGCTCCGTGCGCAGATCTTCGCCAAAGTTGCCCATTGCCGCACCAAACGCGGGGGATACCCCCATGAAGGGGATGCAAAACCACAATAAACCCCTTAATTGGCTGCGTCAAAGGGATTTATAGGCCCAGGTACCCGATTGGGAGCGGGGAGGGGATTGAACCTTTTTTGGTGCAGTTCGCATTTGTGGGCAGCAGGCTGGCCAAGGCTGCGTCCTGTTACCCTGAAGGCGAGGCGTTTGACCCGAGTTTTTTTGCGCCGGAGCCCAATTTCAGAATGAATAAACTGATTTTCGCCAATCTGATCCACCGTCCGTTGCGTTCCATCATCAGTATGCTGGCGGTGGCTATTGAAGTTGTGATGATTCTGTCGATCGTGGGCATCTTCATGGGCATGCTCAACGATCAGAAGCAGCGCACCAACGGCATTGGCGCGGATTTGATGGTGTGGCCGTCGAAGGCTAGCTACATGAACGGAGTGGGCGGCGCGCCGATGCCGGTAAAGAACGGGGAAGCGATTCGACGCCTGGCGCATGTTGCCGTGGTCTCGCCGGCAATCCAGCAGTTTGTGACCACTGGAGCGGTGGAGGTGATTGACGGCATCGACTACGCCTCGTTCAACGAACTGAGGCCTTTTGTCTATCAGGCAGGAGGGCCGCCCACGGAGCCGAATGACGCGATAGTCGACGATGTTTTCGCACGTTCCAGCGGTGGGCACCATGTGGGAGACACGATTCAGATTCTAAGCCATCCATTTCGCATAGCTGCCATTGTGGACGCAGGCAAGGGAGCGCGGAAGCTGGTTCCGCTGGATACGATGGGCGAGCTGATGGGCTCGGAGGGCAAGGCATCTGTTTTTTACGTTAAGTGCGACAATCCGGCAAACCTGGATTTGGTTATGAAGGAGATTGAGCAAACGCCAGGGCTTGAAAACTACAACGTGCAAACCATGGAGGAGTGGGACTCTTTGATGACGCCGGAGCACCTGCCGGGCTTCAATATCGCGCTCGATGTGGTGACTGGGATTGCTGTGATCGTGGGCTTTCTGGTGATCTTTCAGTCGATGTATACGGCGGTGCTGGAACGGACGCGGGAGATTGGGATTTTGAAGTCCATGGGCGCGTCGAAGGGGACGATTGTGGGCGTGGTGCTGCGCGAGTGCGCGGTGTTGGCCGCGGCAGGTGTGCTGTTGGGGATTGCAGGCACGTTTGGCGTGCGATTCCTCATCTTTCATCTTTTTCCCACGCAGCACTTCGAGATCACTTCGGAGTGGATGCTGAAGGGCGCGGGGATTGCATTTGTAGGTGCGCTGTGCGGCGCGATCTACCCCTCGTGGATGGCGGCGCGCAAGGATCCAATTGATGCGCTGGCTTACGAGTAAAACAGTAGACAGTAGACAGTAGACAGAGAACAGGTACGGGGAGTTCATTGGAAGAGTCGTGAATACTCAAGACTCACATCTCGTATCTGTCGATGCGATTCGTGCTGCGGCATCCAGAATCGCGTTGATCGCTTATCGTACGCCTCTAATTCGCGCGGCGTTTCCGGGGCTTCCCGGGCGGGGCCAGCCGCGCGAGATTTGGCTGAAGGCCGAGAGCCTGCAACCGATCGGGGCATTCAAAATTCGCGGCGCGGCGAATAAGATTTTGCAACTGAAGCCGGAAGAGATTGCGCGCGGGGTGATTGCCTACTCAAGCGGCAACCATGCGCAGGGAGTGGCTTACGCGGCGCGCGAAGTGGGCGCGAAAGCGGTGATCGTGATGCCGTCGAATGCGCCGGGGATCAAGCGGGCCGCCACGCTGGCGCTGGGCGCGGAGATTGTGACTGTGGGCCTGGGGTCCAATGAGCGTCAATCGGTGACGGAGAAGTTGATTGCTGAGCACGGGTATGTGGTGGTGCCGCCCTATGACGACGAGCAGATTATCGCCGGGCAGGGGACTTGCGGGTTGGAGATTGTGGAGGAATTGGCGGAAGTTGATTTGGTGCTGGCGCCGGTCTCGGGCGGAGGATTGCTGAGTGGGGTGGCGGCGGCGGTGAAGGGCATGAAGCCGTCGTGCAAGGTGTTTGGAGTGGAGCCGGAGTTGGCTGGAGATGCGGCGGAGAGCTTTCGCACCGGTAAGCGCGTGGAGTGGGGTGCGGAACTGACCAGCAGGACCATTGCGGACGGGCTGCGCACGCAGAGCGTTGGCGAGCGCAACTTTGCGCACATTCGGGCTTTGGTGGATGGGATTGTGACGGTGACGGAGGCCGAGATTCGCGCGGCGATGCGGGCGATTGCCGCGACCACTCGATTGATTGCCGAGCCGAGCGGCGCGGTGGCGACGGCGGCGCTGCTGTTTCATGCGCATGAACTGCCGGAGTATCGCAAGGCTGTTGCGATTGTGAGCGGGGGCAATGTGGACCCGAAGCTGCTGGCGGAAGTGTTGACGGAAAGCGCCGAGTAACGTCGTTCAATTATGATTTCTTCCGTTATGAAAATTCGATTTCGATTTGTTGGCGTGCTTTGGGTCTGCTTGGCGCTATGCATGGCGGCTGGGACAGCGAGCGGCCAAAAGAAAAGCCAGCAGCAGGAAAAGCCCATGGCCGGGCCGCGCGCGACCGTGCTGCGCGTGACCTGGCTTTACATCTCGCCCAGCCTCTCCGCGCAAAAGGTGGACAAGGTGCAGATTGGGCGCGAGATGGTGGTATCGGAAAAAAGCGGGCCGTGGATGAGGGTCTATGCCAACACCGATATCGAGGAGATGCACAACGACAAAGACACGCCCATGGTTGGCTCGGACGAGACGCCGCCGCCCATCTCCGGATGGATCGAATCCAAGGGAGTTGTGGATGAGGGCACGCCGAACGGCGACCAGGTGCTGATGGGCGCGGCGGCCAATGAAGAATCTCTCGCCGAGAATCCGCGCGGGCCGGTGAATGCGGCGCAGAGCGCGAGGCTGC